>CDYU01046808.1_pt1 | contig 15555 bp, 13 predicted proteins | sample 480701 | NCBI WGS metagenome assembly CDYU01 (sample SAMEA3182105, study PRJEB8094) | gut metagenome | biome: human; feature: gut; material: Stool; isolation source: human stools | place: Canada | collected 2013-02-26 | reverse complement strand
TTCTAAGACTAGACTAATAATAAGATAAGAGATGGGCAGTCATTTTTATGGATTCACAGACCCTTGATATAATCTGCCCTTACTCAAACGCATATTTTTTAATCATTTTTATAAAAATGATTAAAAAATATTATACTATAAATCAAAATGGTTTTATCTCATTGATTTACATCTTAAAGTATACATGATATAATGTTGTTATGAAAGTAAATGGTGATTCTATGACTAATGAAGATAAAATTAAACAGTTTTTAGATGCTAATCATGGATATATGTCTACATCAGATTTTTTAAAACTAAATATTAGTAAACCATTAATAAAGAAATATGTTGATAATGGTTTAATTAATAAAGTTTCACATGGTTTATATATTGATAGCAATATATTTGTTGATGATGAATATGTTTTTCAAAAAAGATATCCTGATGCTATATATTCATATAAGACAGCATTAAGTATGTTAGGCTTAATTAAAGAATTACCAGAACAAATAGAAATAACTGTTAATAGTAAGAAAAGAGTATTAAGCAATTATAAAGTGCATTATGTTGCCGATAAATACTATGATATAGGAATTATTGAAATTAACAATATGTTTAATAATCCAATTAAAATATATAATGCTGAAAGATGCATCTGTGATATGTTGAAAAGTGATGATTTTGATTTAGAATTACAAAATAGTATACTACATGATTATTTTAATAGCAGTGATAAAGATATAGATAAATTACTAGAGTATTCTAAAGTATTTAATATATATGAAAAAGTTAGAACTTTGGTAGATTATGCAGTGAGATAGGAGGTTAATTAAATGAGTGAAAAAGAATTTGATTCAAGTAATGTTAAATATACAGAAGAAACTAAACCAAAAGACTATGTAAAACAACTTGAGTGGGATATGGCTATAGGTCTTCAAGAAGTAGATAATTTAAAACCTTCTAAATATTTAGAAAAATTGTTAGGAGAAAATGTTAGTGGTAATTTAACCATTAAACAAGTAGAAGAAGAATTAAGAGAATACTACATTGAAAAAGATAAAAAACAAGAATTAAATCATAATGAATTAGAGTGTGATTTTGTATCTACAAGAATTGTTGAATTATTACAAATTGATAATTTTGAGTTGTCTGTAGATTATTTAAAATATATTCATAAATATTTATTTCAAGATGTTTATGAATTTGCCGGTGAATTTAGAAAAATAGATTTTTCTAAACATGAAAAAATACTTAATAATGATTCAGTTGCTTATGGTGATTGTAAGACATTAAAAGAATCATTAGAATATGATATATCTTTAGAAAAAGAAAAGAATTATAAAGATATGAGTGTTGTAGAAGTAATAAATAATATTACTAAGTTTTCATCTAGTATATGGCAAGTACATCCTTTTAGAGAAGGAAATACTAGAACAACAGCTCTATTTATTGAAAAATATTTAATTAGTCTAGGCTATAATGTGAATAATACTTTATTTAAAGATAAATCAGTTTATTTTAGGAATGCTTTAGTTAGAAGTAATTATTTTAATAACTATTTAAATATTAAGGAAGATAGTAGTTATTTAGTTAAATTTTATGAAAATTTATTATTAGGTAAAAATAATAATTTACATTCACAAGATTTGATTGTTAAAGAGTTGTTTGATTAGTAAGTGAGGTAGTAGTATGCAGGAATTAACAAAAAAAATAGTTGAGTTTACAAAAGAGAGAGACTGGGATCAATTTCATTCACCAGAAAATTTAGCTAAAAGTATTTCTATCGAAGCAAGTGAATTGTTGGAGTGCTTTCAATGGAATAATGAATACAATCTAGATGAAGTAAAGGAAGAACTGGCAGATGTAATTAACTATTGTTTATTAATGGCGGATAAATTAGGAGTAGATCCTAAACAAATAGTTTTAGATAAAATGGAAAAAACAGCAAAAAAATATCCTGTTGAAAAGGCTAAAGGAAAGAGTACAAAATATAATAGGTTGTAGGTGAGAACATGATTAAAGTCCTAAGTTACATTATTATCATAGTTATTACTGTCGTTTCAATATATGGGTGTGTTAAAATGTATAAACAATCAAGAAGTCTTGTTGAACGAACTTTATATATATTGTTTTTGATTGTGTACTTTATTCCCATTATTATTTATTATTTGGATAAATATGATATACCTACTAAATTAGGCTATACAAATGGTATTGATACTAATCGGTGGTTTGACTTTGTTAGTTCATATATTGTTGGTATTGTAGGTGCAATTATAAGTGGTGTCATACTTGTTTTAATTACTCTTAAGCAAATTAGGATACAAATAGAAAATAACAATGATGATAAGAGAATACAAAATGCTCCTATATTTGATTATGTTTTAAGTAATCAAATAACAGTTAATTGCAAATATAACCATGAAATAAAACTAAAAGAAGATGGCGACTTACATCACGTATTTTTTAAAATTGAAAATATCGGTTTGAATCATGGAAGAAATATAAATATTTTAATAAAAGTTGATGATGAAATTGATAGAGATTTCTCACTTAATAGATATCAAGCTTTTATAAGGAAAGAAGAGTTTGTTTGGATTGACTTAATTTTTCGCCTTGATGTTAATAATGAGAATAATAGAAAAATAGTTATAGAAGTCTATTATGACGATTTAATAAGCAATAGATATGTTCAAAAAATAAATGCTAATTTTAAAACTATAAAAGATAACAGTAAAAGCACTAGGCTTGATATTACTAATCTTGCTATAGAACAAGAAAAATTAGAAGAAATGGTGGAGAGGTAGTATGTTAGTATATGAAGGAATAAAATCAGGATTTATTAACGATGTTGACTTGGGAATAATTGCTGACAAAATAAGAAATAAGTATATTGAAAAAATTAAAAGAAAACCAAGTGCACCGGAATTTAATTCATGGAAGAATTCTATGCAATATATGAGAGGCGTATTAAGTGATAATGAAATACCAAATAATATTGGTATTGCTATTGAATATAATATTCCACCAACTGGTTGTAGAATAGATTTTATGATATCGGGATTTAATAATAGTAAATCTAATGTTGTTATTGTCGAATTAAAACAATGGGATAAAGCGACTGAAGTTGGTAAACTTGATGGTGTATATAAAGTTAATACTTACACTGGTGGTGGATTAAGAGATGTTAATCATCCATCATATCAGGCTATGACTTATGCAAATTTAATCAAAGATTATAATGAATCAGTCCAATTAAAGGATATTAATGTAGTACCATGTGCATATTTACATAATTATTATTTTGAAAATGATGATACGTTATTATCTGATAATTATAAAGAGTATACATCTAAAGCACCATTATTTGGACATAATGATGTAATCAAATTAAGAGACTTTATTAAAAAATATATTGAAAATGGTGATGATGGAAGTATTTTATATGAAATAGATCATGGAAGAATTAGACCATCTAAAATGTTACAAGATTCTTTAACACAAATGCTTAAAGGTAATAAAGAATTTTATATGATTGATGAGCAAAAGATTATATATGAATATGCTTTAAGCAATGCTATTGATACAGTATCTAGTAATAAAAAGAATGTAATGATAGTTAGAGGTGGGCCAGGTACTGGTAAATCTGTACTTGCTATTAATTTGTTGGTTGAGTTTAATAACAGAAATATGACTTGCTTTTATGTAACCAAGAATGCAGCTCCAAGAAGTGTGTTCTCTGCTAAGTTAAGAGGTAATTATACTCAAACATATATTAATCACTTATTTCAAGGATCTGGAAATTTTGTTGATGAAGAGAGCAATAAATTAGATGTATTAGTAGTAGATGAAGCACATAGATTAAATGCTAAATCTGGAATGTTTCAAAATAAAGGTGAAAATCAAATTAAAGAAATTATTAATACTTCTAAATTTTCAATATTCTTTATAGATGAAAATCAAAAAGTGACTCTTAAGGATATTGGTAGTGAAGATATGATTAAGAAATATGCTAATGAATTAGGTGCTGGTATTTATACATATGAGTTAGATAGTCAATTTAGATGTAATGGTTCAGATGGATATATAGCATGGTTAAACAATATATTGGAAATAAAAGAAACAGCTAATTTTAATATAGATGGATTTGATTATGATTTTAAAGTATTTGATGATCCAAATGAAATGAGAAAAGCTATTGAAGAAAAAAATAAAATGAATAATAAGTCAAGAATTGTAGCTGGATATTGCTGGGATTGGATAAAAGATGGAAATGCAAAAAATAATTCTAGTATTCATGATATAGTTATTCCTGAGCATGACTTTGAAATAAGTTGGAATTTAGGTAATTCTCAAACATGGGCTATTGATCCTAATTCTGTCAATGAAGCTGGATGTATTCATACATGTCAAGGGTTAGAGTTTGATTATGTTGGCGTTATTATAGGTAATGATATGAGATATGAAAATGATCATATAATTACTGATTATACAAAAAGAGCTAAAACTGATCAATCTTTAAAAGGTATAAATAAAATAGTTAAAGAACAAGGACAAGAAGAAGCAAATAAAATAGCTGATTCAATTATTAAAAATACATATAGAACATTAATGACTAGAGGTATGAAAGGATGCTATATTTATTGTACGAATAATGAATTGTCAAAATATATAAAGAATAAAATTGTAAATTAAAGAATAATGGTGCTAGTACAGATCATATTTGTTGGTTTTGTATTGCACTTTTTTGCTTTTAGGAGGTAATGATAATGTTTAATTTAATGAATTTGGATCCATTAGAGTTTGAAAAGTTTTGTATGGATTTTATGGATAAAAAGTTAAATATAAAATTTAAAAGATTTGGTCCTGGAAAAGATGATGGTATAGATTTAATAAGTCTAGATAAAAAAATTATTTGCCAATGTAAAAGATATAAAGATTCATCAAAATTAAAAACTATATGTAAAAATGAATATAAAAAAATAGAAATGCAAAACTTTGAAAAATACTATTTGCTTACTACTGCTGAATTAGGTGAAACTATTACTAAAGATATTTTTGATATATTTAGTAAATATATGAATGATTATTCTTATATTATAGGTAAAAATGATATAGATGATTTCTTATCAGAAGAAAGTAATGTAGATGTATTAAAAAAGAATCATAAACTATGGTTGTCTTCATCTGTTGTTCTAGATTTATATTTAAATAGATACTCTGATGCTATTAGCAAGGTTATTATTAATGATTTTGAAAAAGAGTCAAAATATTTTGTTGAAACAAAAGCTTATTATAAGGCTGTTGATATTATTAATTCAAATGGTATAATTTTATTTGTTGGTGATCCAGGAATTGGTAAAACAATAACTTCGAAGATGTTAATAAGATATCTTTTGGCAAGTAATAAAGCATATAAGTTAACAACAGTTTCTAATAATGATTTATCAAAACTAATCGAATCTGTACATCAAAATGATGATCCAGAAATAATTTTTTTGGATGATTTTTTAGGACAAACTTCTTTATCTTTAGATGACAAATTAATTAATGAATTAAAAAATTTGTTAAAACTTACAACAATATTTAATAATAAAAAAGTGATACTAAATAGTAGAATTACAATTTTGAATAAAGCTAAACATGAAAAAGAAGAATTTGAAAAGTTACTGGATGAATTAGGTATTAAAGAATGCTTAATAGATGTTAATGATATAAGCCATTTGGATAGAGCAAGAATTTTGTATAATCTTATGTATCATAATAATGTTACTAAGAAGTCTTATCAATCTGTCAAGGAAAATAGAAAGTATAATTCAATAATTAACCATAAATCATTTAATACACGTATTATAGAGATGTGTGCGAAGAATGCTAACAAAAGAGATGATGATTTTTATGATTATTTAATTGAATCACTTAACAATCCTAAGGGCATATGGAAAAGTGAGTTTGAAAGAATAGAAGTATGTGATGTAATATTAATGTATCAGTTATATACTCTTGGTAACAACTATGTTCCAATTGATGTAATACATAAATCTGTTACTAATTTTTTGTGTGCTTGCAATTATGAAGTGGAAAAATATAGTTTTGAAGATTCTATTAATAGGTTAAGTAAATCATTAATAGGTATTGCTATATTAGGAAAGAAAAAATACCTTAGTGTTTTAAATCCATCAATAAATGATTATATTCAAAATTACCTTTTAGATAATTTAGCAGAATTAAAAAAGATTTATGAAAATTCAATCTATATAGAACAAATAGAAAAAATAGCAAATATATATCCAGATTTGTTAAGTAAAAGCATTCATAATTTTGAAGGATTATTATGTTATAGTCAGTATAATTCACATATAGATAGTGAAAATTTAAATATTAAAAAGAAAATAAATTTTATTTTGAAAAATAACTATTGTGATATTAATATAAAGGATTATCTTCTTAGTTTTTTTGAGACTAATTTAGGTGGAGATTATCACATTAAATTATTATTAAATAAAAAAATACAATCTTTTTATGGTTTACAGTCAATTTTGAATAATATCTCTCTAGTTTCAAAAAGATGCTCTAAATCAGATTACTATTACATAGAAGATTTATTAAAATACTATTCAAATACAGAATTATCTAAAGATGTTATAGAAATTAATTTTAATACAATTTATAAAAATTCACTAGAGAATAAATTAATTTCATACGGTGAAGAATATGCAAGTGATATAATTAGTAATACATCACCAAATGATAAGTTTAAGGGTAATGAGATAAAAAACTTAGAGATTGATGATAATTATATTTCAAACTTGGAATTACAAATTGAGGAAAAATTGTATTCAAAAGCTGAAGAGTTAATTGATGATATTAAGATTATGGGTTATAAAATGGAAGACATAAGTATAGATTATAATTCAATAATAGATTCAATTTGTGTTGAAGCAATTCTTGGTGATGACTTAAATGAATTTATCAAAGAAATTGCTTCTGAAAGTATTGATTATGATTATTCTGACATGGAAATTAATAATGGTATTACTGTTGATGATATATTCAATCAAGATTATGATGTTGATGATTAATTTTTTTATAAAATATTTAAGTGAATAAAATTGAAAATTTTGTAAAAATTTGCTATAATTAAGTTAGGGTACGACGAGTGTACTCGAGAAGAGTCGACTTTTTACTTAAGGAAGTTTATGCAATGTTCTTATAAAGAACTTAACAAGAATGAAGTGCCAAAATTAAACGGAAGTACTAGAGTATTTCTAGAATTGCTGTACTATTCTTTGTTCAGTTCTTTTTCTTATGCTCTAAAAGACTGATAAATAATAGGTTATTAAGATAATCTTATATCAATAAGTATGGAAAGAAATATTGAAACTTTTATTAAATTAGTTTTTCCAACAAGTTTATTGGGAGATAATAATTTGACACCACTAGAAAGATTAATATTAATTTACATTTTGTCACTTTGTAAGAAGTATGGATATTGTTGGGCCACTAATGAGTTTTTTAGTAATAGTTTTAATGTTAGTAAGCAAACAATATCAAAGAGTATAAGTAGTTTATTTAATTATGGTTATATTGTTTCACAGTATGATAAGAAAGAAAAAAATAATTTCAAAAGAAAAATTATAGTATCAGAAGTATTCAAAAAAAGAATATCAGATATTCAAGAAAATCTTAATACTAGTAATCAAGAAAATTTTAAACAATATAATAAAAATAATAATATAAGAAAAAATATAGGTCCTGTTATAGAATATGATAATGAATGTAATATCATATCTTGGAATGGTAAACCTACTGTATCAGAACCTATGAGTGAAGAAGAAATTAAAGAATTAGAAGAATTAATAAATGAAATAACAAAAGGAGATGAATAATTTATTGTTTAACAAAGTCATACACTATAAAGAGGTGACTTATGTTTAATATAAAAGAAACATTTAAAAAAGATTCTCCTGATTTAATCTTGCTGATAACTAATTATATAAAAAGTGTGATGAATAATGTGTAGGACGATGACGATATATTGTATTTTTATGGTACAATATATTTGGCTTTAATATGTTATACATAAGAAAGGAGTATAAATGTATAACACTTTAATACAGATGCCAGAGTTTTACAAAGCAGGAATATATATAAGATTATCTGAAGCTGATGAAGGAAAAGCTTACGAATCTGATAGTGAGAGTGTCCTTAATCAAAGAAATATGCTAATGAATTTTGTAAAAGAAAAAGGTTTTATCTTTGTAGGAGAATATGTTGATGATGGTTTTTCTGGTACTGATTTTGATAGACCAGGATTTAACAAGATGATGGAAGATATCAAAAATAAAGTTATCAATCTTGTAATAGTAAAAGACTTATCAAGACTTGGAAGAGATCATGTTATGACTGGATATTATGTGGAAACTTTCTTCCATGAAAATGGAATAAGATTCATTTCTATGCAAGAAGGTTATGATAATGCTTTAAATCAAGCAAGTAATGATTCTTCAACCTTTATAATAGCTTGTAATGATTATTACAGTAAACAAAACTCAGTCAAAATTAGAAATGTTTTAAATGATAAAAGAAGAAACGGTAAGTTTATTGGTAGTGCTCCAAGTTATGGCTTTTTAAGAGATCCAGATGATAAAGGACATTTAATACCAGACCCTGAATATGCACCGGTAGTTAAGAAAATATTTGATATGGCATATGAAGGAGTTGGATTATCTGAAATAACAACTTATCTAAATGACAATAAGATTAAAACACCAAGTAGTCTTAAAAGAAAAAATTTTCATGCTAATAATAAATATAATCCTATGTGGACAATTTCTTCAGTAAAAAAAATACTTAAAAATCAAATGTATGTTGGAGATATGGTACAAAGTGTTCAAACTAAAGTGTCATATAAATCAAAAAAGAAGAAATCACTACCTAGAGCGAATTGGAGTATTGTTAAAAACACTCATGAACCTCTTGTTGATAGAGTTATATTTGAAAAGGTTCAAAATAATGTTAAAAGGACTAATGTTACTAATAATACAAAAAGAGAAAAAAGATTATTTGAAAATTTGTTATATTGTAAGGAATGTGGTAATACATTAACTATTACTTATAGGAAGAATCATGACTATTGGACTATTAATTGTAATAGATATTCGAGAGATCCAAAAAGAAAAATGTGTTATCCACATTTTATGCCTTATGATAAGCTAGAACAAGCATTATTAGATGTTATTAAGGGTACTTGTAAAAAGTATTTAGACGCTATTAATGTGTCTGATATAGCAAGTGAGATTAATAATAAGAAAAGAAATGATTCTATGCTAAAGGAGAAAATAAATAAGTTACAGAATAAAGAAAAAGAATATCTAAGTAAATTGGATATGCTTTATGAAGATAAGTTTAAAGGTTTAGTATCAGATGAAATGTATAAGAGAGTTGCTAATGATACAGAAGTTCTATTAAGTAAATTAAGAACTGAAATAAATAAATTAATGGCAGATACAAAGGTAATTAAAAATAAGACTGATGATTTAAAATGTTATGAAAATAAAATAAAATCTTTAATTGATATTGAAAATCCTACAAGAGAATTAATGCTAACCATTATCGATAAAATAGTTATAGACAAAGATAAAAATATTGAAATAATTTACAAATTTAGTATATTAAATAGTATTTAAAAACTTTGTTCCTATTGGAACAAAGTAAACATAGCAACAGATAAACTACTTAAATAAGGAGAAATAAATAGAATGAACGAAGAGAATGAAATTGTTAGATATGCAAAAAATGTTTTGATATCATTTGCTGAACAAAATCCGTTTTTTTGTGGATTAGTTAAAACTTTTGATGATAAAGATGCTGAATTTATAATGGATAGATCTAAAGCATTAGAAAGAAGAATTAATGATTTAGAATTTTTTCAAAAGCAATTATCTTATCTAATGGATGACAGAAGCAAGTATATTCATATTAGAAATTTTTTAAGTTTTTATTTTACAAAGACAGATCCAGCATTAATAGACACCAATATATCAATTTTTTTAGATTATATTCAAGAAAAATATAATGCTACCAGCTATGATTTACTGCTCGAAAAAGTATGTCTATTATCTAAAGAATCATTAAATGTAATGAAAAAAATAAAAATGATGTCAAAAGAAGGACCATATTATAAATGGAAAGATTTTTTAAAATTGTATCCTAATGTAGACCAAACCTTGAGTTATAGAGAAATTTTGACATCAGAAAACTTAAATTCAGAATTATTAGAAATATCATTTGGTTTGAAAAATTTAATAGAAAATGATTTTATTATAAGTTTGTCCACTAATTATCCTGGTTCTATTGATGTTTATAATGTTGATAGTTTTTCAATAACAAATATAGGTCATTTATTACTGAAATATATATAAATTAGTTACACATTGACTGTTACCAGGTCATAATAGAAAGTTATAAAAGGAGATGCAAATATGGGAAAAATATCTAATGCAATTCAAATGTTAAATTATTTAAATACTGGTAATAAATATACGGTAAAAGAATTATCTCAAAAATTAGGAATTACTGAACGTATGGTTAGGTATTATAAACAAGAATTAGAAGAATCTGGTATTCCAATAGAAACTTTTATGGGACCTAATGGTGGGTATTTTATTATAAATAAGCAAAATCAATATAATCAATTCAATAAGTATGATATTCAATTGTTAGAAAATGTATATGAAATTTTGAAAGATAATAATTATATTTATATTGATAAATATAAAAAAATATTAGATAAAATCAAAACTACTAATGATATAAATGAAGAAAAAAGTAAGTATTTTTTTACTAATAAAATAGAAGACAATTCAAAGGTATATTTTATTTTAAATGAAGCAATTGTTAACAATTCTAAAATAACTATTTTATATAGAAATCTAAATCAAGAATGGCAAGAGAGAAATATTCATCCAATACAAATTTTTAAATTTGATAATAGATTTTATGTTACAGCTTATTGTGAGTTAAGAAATGATATAAGGCATTTTGAATTTAATAGAATAAAAATAAAAGAAAAATAATAAAGACATAATATTTCCTATATATGTGCTATAATATGAAATATAAGAGGTGATATTATGTTTGAACGTCCAATTTTTATTGATTTTGATGGTGTTATATTTGATACTGAAAAAAGGGTAGTTCAGCAAAAAGAACAATTACCCAAAATAAGTTGGGAAGAATTTTTTGCAACACTAGATTGGTTTAAATTATTAGAGGAATCAAAAGTAATAAATGATGCTGTTGATTATATATTAGAAGGACAGGAAAAAAATAAAAAAATTGCTATTTTAACAAAAATACATACTTTACTTGAAATGCAGGCTAAAGTTAATAAACTTCGCAACTGTAATATTAATGTGCCTATATTATTTGTTCCACCACATGTTAAAAAAACTTCAATTTATCTACCAAATAATGGAGAAATATTAATTGATGATAGTATTAAAAACTTGAAGGATTGGAAAGAACATGGTGGTGTGGGAATACATTTTGATGAAAATCTAAATTTCAATTCTGAATTTCAAACAATAAATGTATTAAAAAAAGTCTTATAAGAGGTATATTATGATGGATGAATTATTATTAAAAAATTATCATAATGCCTTAGAACAAAAGTATAATGCAATTTGCTTTGATATTGATGGTACATTAACCGAAAACAACTCTACTAAAATAGATAAACGTATTTTACCTTTGATTGCTAATTTATTAAATAGGCATATACCTGTTGTTTTTATTACAGGAAGAGGAGAAACTGGATTACTTGATTTAAAAAAACAAATCGTTGATGGTTTAAAAAACAATTATGGAATCAGCAATTATGATTTGTCAAAATTGTATGCACTTACTAATGATGGTGCAAGGTTGTTTTTAACAAATGGTGATAGTAACGATATTTTTAATGTTAATAAATATATCGCATCTTCGATAGATTTACAAAAATTAAAATGTTTAGATAAGGAATTATGGAAAAAATTAGAAGAAAAAGATTTATTAAAATATTGCAAAGTAACCTATTCTAAGGACGAAAAATTAGATGTTATAGTTAATATAAGAATTGCTACAACTACTAATGATGAAAGTATAAACAATAGAATACTAGAAATTATTAATGATTTGATTGCTAATTCTGAATCAGAAAATATTAATTTAACGATAGGTGTTTATAATGGAAATAAAATATTTCAAATAGGAACAACTATTAAGAGTAATGCTATACAGGTTGCAGAAAAAATTATCGGCATACCACAAAATTCAATGCTGAGGATCGGAGACTGTGGTGATGAGTTAGGTAATGATTATAGTATGTTAAATTGTTCTCAAGGATTTAGTGTTGATAAAACAAGTGGTAAAATTGATAAATGTTTTCCCATTGTAGATAATAACAATAAAATATTAAAAGGTGTAGATGCAACTTTATTTTTGTTAAGCAAAGCTAAATTATTACCAACAATTTGTTTAGAACATGCTACGGAAACTAATTATACTAAAGCATATGCTAAGGTAGAAAGACAAATGAATTATGGTAAAAATAAAAGAATAATGGTTTTTAATGAAATTATAAATAACAAATTTCAATTAGTAGATGGAATATATGGATTATACGATAAATCAAGTGGTAGTATAAAGATTCCTATGTATGATTGGATTGGTATTGACGATGATAATCCATTAAAACAATTTTGGAACAAACAAGTTTTTTTGAATATGAAATATGCAATGCGTGATAATGAGAATATTTTGTTAAGAGGTTCTCAAGTATATTATTATTTTTTATCTAATCGTTATCACGACGAAATAACTAGAAATGATATAACTTCGAAAGATATGGTAGATATATGGCTAAATAACAATAAGACGTTTTTTATGGATGCTATAGAAGCTATAAGTAAAACAAGCAATTTAAATAGTTTAAACAATTCAAAAATGATTTTAGGAGTACTTGACAATATACGAAATGAATTATTAATATTATTAAATCAACAAGTAATTAAAAGTAGTAAAAATCAAACATTGTATATTAATTTAGAAAAAATTAATAAAAATACAGTGATGTACAAAATATACAAAAATTTATTAGATGTAATTAAATTGATGAAATATATTTCTTTTGATGATGGTTATTCAATTGATAGTAATGAATTGTATTATGTATTAAATAATGCAATCATGGTTACAAATGAATTTCAATTAATGTTTTCACAAGAAAATATAAATGAAAATTATTCAAAAGAATTTAGAGCATATAGAGAAATTGATAATTTTGCTGAAAATTTTATTACTTGTTATTTAACATATAAAAATGATAATGCCATATCTAATAAAGGAATATGTGGTTTATCGTATGGTGGAATTGAACTTCCTATTATAATAAAGTCTATAAATAATGCTATAAGCGATGTATCAATTTTAAAATTTAACAAAAATGCAAGTGGATATTCTAAAAAGCAATCAATTGATTTAAGATTTTTTGACATATCAAAATCAGGTGGAATTATGCAAGTTGGTATAGACAAAAATAAGAAGTATATTTTAGTTGATGATAATTTACTCACTGGTAAAACGATGCAACTTGCGTTGACTACTTTGTACGACATCGGAATAGATGTTGACAAAATAGTAGTTGTTAGATATCCAGGCGTTAATAGAATTAGTCAAATGTTTATGAATAATCATGGAGCTATAGATTACAGACTTTTTTTCAATTTTATTCAAGGTTTATATTTTCCTAGTCCATATAGTTGGAGAGACCCTAATAGTTTAAATCCTTATGAAGATTCTTTGGGTATTTTTGATTTAAATCGTAGGAAAATAATAGAATGTTTAGCCAAAAATGGTGATTATTATGAAAAAAGTGAAGTAGTATATGTAAAAAGGATGGTAAAGCGTGAAGATAATTAGTATAGGTGATTTAGTAACTGATTTTTATTATAAAAATGAAAAGTTAATAGGCGTTAATGGTGGGATGACGTCGCATAATATAATCGCTAATATCAGTCAAATGGGTATAAAAACTTCAGTATGTGGAGTTTGTGGCGATGATGAAGCAGGAAATATTGCAGTGAAAAGTTTATCAGATTTAGGGGTTGAAACTAACTATGTGCAGGTTATAAAAAATTTGAAGACAAGATGTTTTCATGTTTCTTATTCAATAATTAATGATAAATTGGAATTCAAATCAAAAAAGAGATGCCCTATATGCAATCAAAAAAAATGGTATGAAGAAAGTAATATTACTCCAAATGAAATAATATCTGTTATAGATAAAGATGATGTATTAGTATTTGATAATTTAAATGAAAAAAATCAAATCATTATAAATAATACTAAAAATAGAAAAATGTTAGATTTAGGTCAATATTTTGAACTAGATAATTATACTAATGAAGAAATAATAGAAAAATTAAGAAATAAATTTGATTTTATAAACTTAAACGAACGAGTAGAAAAATATTTAAAAAATAGATTTTCTATAGAATCATTGGAAGATATATATAATTTATTGCATCCTAAAATGATAATTGTTACTAGGGGAAAAAAAGGTTCAGATTTTGTTTTTAATGATAATACAGTTAATAAAGAGTTAAATAAGCCTTCAATAGAAGTTGATCCAACAGGTGCTGGTGATGCATTTTTTGGAATATTTATTAGTGAGTATGTAAAAAATAACTATATTATTGATTATAAATTTATAGATACAACTTTTGAAAAAGCTACAAAATTAACAAGTAAAGTTGTAAAAAAATTTGGTGCTAGAGGGCATATACAATCATTGTATAAAATTAAAAGAACAAAAAATTTTTGTTCATGTGAAAATTTTGAAGTTTCAGTAAGAAAAATAATAAAAAGATGCAACATAAATATCAATAATTTAGAAAAAAGGATAATAAATGCTATTAATAGTAACGCTTATGAAAAATTAAAAACTATTAATTTTTCTAATATAAAGAATTATCTTTTTGTAGGAACAGGCGGTTCTTTCGCTGGAGCAAAATTTTCTTCAAAAATTATTAACAATTTATATGGGTCGAACACAATAACTTTGTTACCCAGAAATGTATATTATAGGAATAATGACAATATTGATAATGTATTTTTATTTACATATTCTGGTACTACAAATGATTTGTTTGTAGGGACATCTTTATTAGATAATGATAAAAAGTTTATTATCACAAAAGGTGAAATTCAAAAGGTTGTAACAAAGACTAATATTTCTAAAAAAAATATAATATCTTATCGTACTAATACCAATAAAGGGAAAGAAAGAGGGTTCTTATCTTTTGAAGGTGCATTAGCTCCAGCTAGTTTGTTTTTAAAATTATATTTTGAAAAAAATTCAGATGAAGATTTAGAAGTTTTTATTAAAAATAGTATCAATTACTGGAAAAATTATTTTGAAGAGTATTTCAAAAAAAACAAAAAAAGTTTAAAAGATTTTTTTAAAAAAGGAAGTTGCTTTAATATTTTTACAGGTGATTTTTCAGAATCAGCAGCAGCAGACTTAGAAAG
>CDYU01011221.1_pt1 | contig 15615 bp, 8 predicted proteins | sample 480701 | NCBI WGS metagenome assembly CDYU01 (sample SAMEA3182105, study PRJEB8094) | gut metagenome | biome: human; feature: gut; material: Stool; isolation source: human stools | place: Canada | collected 2013-02-26 | reverse complement strand
CCGCGCCAGCCTGCCGCGATGGATGTCTGTTCGCGATGGATCAGGAGAGGGTCTTGAGCTTGGAATCGAGGTTCTCCGCGGCCTGCGTAGGGCTGATGGAGCCGAGGGCTACCTGCTGCAGCTGGGTGAAGGTCTCGGCGCGCAGCGCGGTGGTGCCCTTGCTCCAGTGGGCGGAATTCAGGTACACGTTGCCGGTCTTGATGTACAGGTCGTAGGCGTCCTTGAAGTGGTCGTCCACCGTGGCGTTGAAGCCCTTGACGGACGGGATCAGGCCCAGCTGCTTCTGGTACAGCTTGAGGCCCTCGTCGGAGGTCAGGAAGGTGAAGAACTTCTCCGCGGCCTTGAGCTTGTCTCCGGAGATCTTGTTGTTGATGCCGAAGGCCGGATCGATGGAGCCCGGCGCGTACGGGGTGTCACCCTTCTTCAGCATAGGGATCTGGCCGAAACCGTAGTTGAGGCCGGTCTCATTGAAGCTGTCGATGTCCCACGAGCCGGAAGGATAGACCGCAAGACGTCCGGCGGTGAATTCCGACTTGACCTGGTCGCCGCTCAGGCCGGACACGTCGGAGCTCATCAGGTTCTGCTTGATCAGCTTGTCCCATTCGCCGTAGTACTTGCCATACACGTTCTTGAACGTGTCCTTACCGGCGTCGATCTTGGCGTCGAGCGCCTCGCCCTGCTTGGCGGATTCAGCGCCGATCCAGCCCTCGACGGCGTTGCCCAGTCCATCCTTCGGCTCAAGGTATGGGGTGATTCCCGCGGCTTTGAGTTTGCCGCACATGGTCAGGAATTCATCCCACGTCGCCGGGATGGAGTCGTAACCGACCTTCTTCAGCAGATCCTTGTTGTACACCCAGGCATTGGTCCAGGTGCTCACGCCCATGGCGTATACTTTGCCATCCACGCTATAGGCCTTTTTTGCGGCATCGCCGATTTTATCCATGAAGCTTTCATTGCTCAGGTCCTTGGCGTAGTTGCCTTTGACCAGATCGCTCAACGCCTCCGGAGGAACGATGTAGACGTCGGCCAGGTTTCCGCCGGAGATTCGAGTCTGCAGCGTCTGCTGGTAGCCACTCTGGGAACCGGTGGTGGTGCTGTAGTCGATCTTGATGTCCGGATTGGCCTTTTCGAACGCGTCGATGATCGGCTGGTACTTGTCCTGCGAATTGTTCGAGAAGAACGACAGCGTGGTCTTGCCGTCGGCGGCGTTTCCTCCACCGCACGCGGCCAGCGGAACAAGCATCGCCGCAGCGGCCACCGCCGCAATCATCCTGATGGATTTCTTCTCCATAATGTGCTCCTCCTTGTGTTCCATCATTGGCACCCGCTTTACGTGCGTTCATTCGTCGAACCCACTCCAGCTGCGGTAGATACACGTCAATATGTCTTCAACTGACCATTCAGTTGATTCGGGATATTTCCTTCCCTTTTTGGTATAACTGTGTACCTGTTGAAACAGTATAGGTTTTCCGGTGTACCATGTCAATTCAAACAAGGAAATTTGCATCCCATCGACCGCTACCCCCTACAAAACATCGGCGTGTCGTATACCGGCAGCACCGTCGACAGCGGACGACGACCCGCCCGCACCATCCGGAGGCGCGCAGCCCGAAAGCGTATTGCGGGTGGGCAGGACGCATGTGGACAAGTCGGTGTATTACGGGGGATTATTTTTCCGATGAATTCCCCAGTATTGGTTGGGATTGAAAAGATGCTGAAAGTCCACAGATAAAAAATCGGCGGCCCCAAGGAAATATCCTTGGAAGCCGCCGATATGCTTGCGTGCGTCGCGCTACGGGCTCAAGCGAGTACACAGCGTGCTACGCAGACCGTGAGCAACGCAGACCGCGCGCTACACAGAATCGCAAGCTACAAACTCAGGAACAGCTCGTGGATGCGGGTGTCGTCGGTGAGCTCGGGATGGAACGCCGTGGCGAGGATCTTGCCTTGGCGCAAGCCGACCACATTGCCGTCCACCGACGTTTCGACGGTGGCGGCCGGTCCGACTTCGGCCACGAACGGCCCGCGGATGAACACCAGCGGGAAATCTTTGAGCACGATGTCGGCCGGGGCGTCCTGCGGAACATGCTCGCCCGGTGCGACCACGACGGCGGAATCACCGGAAGAGGAGCCGAAATCGGCGGTGGCGGCGAACGAGCCAAGCTGGCGGCCGTATGCGTTGCGCCGCACGACGGCGTCAAGCGCGCCGAAGTAGACGTTGTCGTCGTTATCGAGCTTGCGGGCCAGCAGAATCATGCCGGCGCAGGTACCGAACACCGGTTTGCCGGCGGCGATATGCGCTGCAATCGGCTCAAACAGGCCGGTCGAACGCAACAACTTGCCCTGCGTGGTGCTTTCGCCGCCAGGCAGAATCACCCGGTCGATCGAATCGTCGAAATCCTCGGCGGCACGCAGCAGTTTCCACGGTACGCCAAGCCGATCCAGCATGGCGGCATGCTCGGCGAACGCACCCTGCACCGCAAGAATGCCGGTCACGCCATGTTGCGCGGAAGCCGCACCTTCGGCAACGTCGGCCGATTCTTCCTTCGAAATGTATTCAACGGCAACAACCATCGGATCTCCTTACCCAAACCATCGAGACCATCACAAATCATGCGAAATGCAATCACACGAAACGGGCGGCATAAGGCGGCCGATAGTCACACCCCATCCGCTCGCAATACGTGAAATCACAGCACAATCACAGCGAAATCACTCGCCGCGGGCGGCCATGATGGTTTCGATCTCATCTTCGTTGATGCCGACCATGGCCTCACCGAGGTTCTCGGACAGGCGTGCGAGCAGATCGGCGTCCTGCCAGTTGGCGGTGGCCTGCACGATGGCGGCCGCACGCTTGGCCGGGTCGCCCGACTTGAAGATGCCGGAGCCGACGAACACGCCTTCCGCACCAAGCTCCATCATGAGGGCTGCGTCGGCCGGGGTGGCCACACCGCCGGCGGCGAAGTTGACGACCGGCAGACGGCCATTGTCGTGCACGTACTTGGCGAGATCGTACGGCACGGCCAGCTGCTTGGAGGCCTCGTACACCTCGTCGTCGCGCAGGGAGACGAGTTCGCGAATCTGCTTGTTCATGGTGCGCATGTGACGCACGGCCTGGATGACGTCGCCGGTGCCCGGCTCGCCCTTGGTGCGGATCATGGACGCGCCCTCGGCGACACGGCGCAGCGCTTCGCCCAGGTTCTTCGCGCCGCACACGAACGGCACGTCGAACTGGTTCTTGTCGATGTGGTACACGTCGTCGGCGGGGCTGAGTACTTCGGATTCGTCGATGTAATCGATTTCGATGGCCTGCAGGATGCGGGCTTCGGCGATGTGGCCGATACGAACCTTGGCCATGACCGGAATAGACACGGCTTCCTGAATGCCCTTGATCATGGCCGGATCGCTCATGCGGGAAACGCCGCCGGCAGCACGAATATCGGCCGGAATGCGTTCGAGCGCCATCACCGCGCATGCGCCAGCGTCCTGCGCGATCCTCGCCTGCTCGGGGGTAGTGACGTCCATAATCACGCCACCCTTGAGCATCTGTGCCAGATTCTTGTTCAGTTCGTTCCTGTTGTTGGCCATCGCCAGCCTTTCGTCGAAAATAATCGTTTGCTATCGATACTAACGATTTCCCATTTCGATTTCACGCGAACTGAATCTTATAACCTACCAAAAAGTCGGTTTTGCTAAATTTGCAACCTTATTTTCACGATTGTTTCATTTCCCTATGATTTCGATTCCGTCGACATTTCGTCGGTTTCGTCCGTTTTTCTTGCTTTACCTGCGACTATGGCTTTCGATTCGTCCGCTTCCGTACGCCGTCGCGCGCGCTATAGGAAACACGAATGACATGCGATTTTCATACGACCACATTGCGGACGTGCGGCGCGTCCGTATGCGGCCGCATGGGCATGGGCACCTCACCAGGCCCCGCATTACGCCGATTCACACGCTAGTTCGCACGCATCGGCTCGCCGCATCAGTTCGCAATCCGCACGCGCCAGCTCACATGCGCACGATGCGGTCCACGATGCGCATGGTGGAATCGCGGTGCGAGACGAGCAGCACCGCGCTCCCCTGCTGCGCCAACGCGTCAATCGATTGCAGAATCACGGATTCGTTGTAGGCGTCGAGGCGACTCGTCGGCTCGTCGAACAACACCAGCGACGCGTTGCGCAGGAAGACGCGAGCCAGGCCGATGCGTTGCCGTTCACCCTCTGAAAGCCGCCCGCCCAACTCGCCGACGGGGGTATCAAGGCCCTGCGGGAGCGAGTCGACCAGTTCAAGCGCGGAAGCCTTGGCGAGCGCGGCGCGCAGCACGTCATCACCGACAGAAAGGGGCGTCCGGGTGGAAAGCACGGAATCAGCGGCATTCCACGAAACGGGAGGAGCGGGCGGGGTAAGGAGCGCTCTGCCGGAAGTCGCGGAATCGTCCGGATCGCCAGCATTACCAGCCCTATCCGCATCGCCCCTGTCGCAGGCCATAAGCAGGTTTTCACGGATAGTGCCGTCGAACAGGTAGGTTTCCTGCCCCATCATCGTTTGCACGCGACGGCGATGATGCGCGTCGATCTGCGGCAGCGGCACCTCGGACAGTGCGACCAAGCCGGATTGCGGGTCCCAGTAACGCATAAGCAGTTTCAGCAGCGTCGATTTGCCGCGGCCGGACGGGCCTTGGACGCCGAGGATGCCGTGTTGCGGAACGTCGAACGAGACGTGGTTGAGGATTGGCTCGGCGGATGACTCGGGGGCATCCGCATCGCTTCCGGAAGTTGGAGCCTCGCCCGAATTGCCGTAGCCGAACGTGACGTCGTGCATGGACATGCCATGGTAGCGCGGCAGGAAATCGCCCCGCTCCTCCACTGCGGGGGTTTCGTCCATCAGCGCGAACAGGCGGCGGGCGGCTGCAAACGTTTGCGTGAGATTGGCCGGCAGCGCGCTCAACGCGAGCGTCGGACCGAACGAGCTGGCCAGCAGCACGAAAGCGGCGGTCAGGCGGGCGGCGGGCGCGGAAAGGACGGTCTGGATGGTCGCAGCGGCAGCGGAAGCGGCGGAAGCGATCGGCATCGTCGTACCGGACGTGACCATCGCCAGCAATGCCGCGATGGCAGTGAACAGTACGACCAGCACCGCGCCGAAGCCTGCGAAATCGCCATTCTTGGCACTCAGCCGGGCGCGGCGGCTCCAGAGCGAGCGCGTGCGTGACGCGATGCCGGCAAGCCGCGCATGGCCTTGGCCGAATCGGATGATTTCGTCGAGACCGCGCATATCGTCGAGCATTTCGTCATCAAGTTGGGCGGATTCGCGGCGAATATCCCCACCGAGACCGCCTACCGCCGTGGCGAAGAGTTTCGGCAGCACGATGCCGACGGTCAGGTGCGCGATGACCAGCGTGACAGCGATCGCAGGACTCAGCGTAAGCAATGCGACCGCGTAAAGCACGGTGGTCGCGATGGCGATGACAACCGGCGAAATGGTGTGCGCGAAGAAGATTTCCAGCAGTTCGACGTCGGTGGTGACCAGCGCGATCAGGTCGCCTTTGCCTTTGCCGGACAGTTTGGCGGGCGCGAGGCGACGCAGCGCGGCAAACGTTTTCGACCGGAACAGCGCGAGCAGGCGGAAGGCGACATTGTGGTTCATGTATTGCTCGGCGTAGCGCATGCCGCCGCGGATCAGTGCGCAGATAATCATGGCTGCGATTGCCGCGGGAAGGCTGAGATTCCAGACTTTTGCGCCAGCTGCGGCGAACAGCGCGGCGACGCCGAAAACCGGCAGGAACGTGGCGGCGAGGTGGCCGAGGATGCCGCACGCGCAGGCGATGGCCATGGGTTTGCGCAGTGGGCCGACTTCGCGCAGCAAGCGGGCGATGACTTGGGTTGTTGGCATGTCCGATTTGGCGCCACTGGCGTTCGATTCGGCGGAACCAGACATCCGAGACACGGCAAACGCACCAGACGCATGAGTCATACGCGATACGCGCGGCGCGACGCGACCAGACAATCCCACCCGTTCCACGCTTTCCTGCGCCCGGAACAGCTTGGCATACGTGCCGTCCGCGGCCATGAGATCGTCATGCGCGCCCTGCTCGACGACGACACCCCCATCAAACACTACGACATGGTCCGCGTCGGCCGCGTTCGCCATGCGGTGCGTGACCATCAGCACGGTTGCGCCGGCGTCGGCGAGCGCGCGAATCGTTTGCAAAATCAACGTTTCGCTGTCCGCGTCGACGCTGCTGGTCGCCTCGTCGAAAATATAGACGGCCGACCTGCGCAACAGTACACGGGCGATCGCAATGCGCTGTTTCTGCCCGCCGGACAGATTCGCGCCGTCCTGCGTGATCGGCATATCGAGTCCTCGCGATTGCGCGCGCACGAAATCGTCGATATGCGCAGCTTCCAGCGTCTGCCACAGCTCGTTGTCGGTGGCGTCGGCCTGGGCCATGAGCAGGTTGTCGCGCAGGGTGCCGGCGAACAGGTGGCTGTGCGCGGAGACGATGGAGATTTCGCGGGTGAGCGATGCTGCGGTGAGGTCGCGGATTTGGTGCGATTTCAGGGTTTCACTGTCATCCGGCGCCGCACTGCTTAACATAGCGCCCAGCACTTCGTCCTGCATTCCGGATGGCATTTCGGACAGCAGCACATCGCCTTCATATCCGATAAGCGTGCCGGCAAGCAGCTGGACGGCTGTGGACTTGCCGGAACCGGATGGCCCGACGATCGCAGTGACTTCGCCGGGCAGCGCACGGAGGGCCACGTTGCGCAAGGCGTAGCGCGTTTCGCGCGCGTCACCCGCGCCGCCGCCCTCATCAACGCTGTCCACATCCGCGTTCCGCATATCGGAATGCGATGTGGACGATATACGACGGGGACTCGCAACACCGGCACCCGCAGACCCGGCAGCGTCAGGCCCCGCACCAGCAGCATCCACATCCGCGTCCGCATACCGGTACGAAACACCACGAAACACCACGCCGACACCACGCCCGGAAACCCCGAATTCCGGCAGTTCCTTGCTGCCATGCTCCGGTTCGGGCGCGTCGAGCAGCGCGAAAATACGTTTCGTGGACGTCATGCCGTTCATCGCAACGTGGAAATACGAGCCGAGCTGTCGCAGCGGAATGAAGAAATCGGCGGCTAGCAGAATCGTCAGCAATACCGCGGCGATCGGCGTCAAACCAAGCGGCAGCACGCCGGACAGCGCGAAAACGCCAGACGGCGAGAGCGAGCCGGATACGAATCGCCATACCGCAACGCCGATGCCGGCGGCCGCGCCACCGTATGCCACGGCATCCATCGCCGTGAGCGAACGCAGTTGGATTTGCAGCACGTTCATGGTCATCACGCGGAACTGTTCGGCCTTCTCGTCCATGACTCGTGCGGCGCGCTCGTCCGCATCGAAGGTTTTCAGCGTCTCAAGTCCCTGCAGATTGTCGAGGAACGACGCCCCCATATCCGTGTATTTGCCCCAGTATTTCTTGAATACGCGGGCGGCACGCATCGCCACCATGCCGACGATGAGCACGATGAGCGGCGCGCAGGCGAGCAGCGTCGCGGCGGTGGGCAGGTCGATCGGCGCAAGCACGGCGAACAGCGTGATGGGGGCGAGCACGGCATAGCACAGTTGCGGCAGGAACAGTTCGAAGAAGCTTTGGATTTGTTCGATGCCTTCGCCCGCGGACTGCACCACGCCGGCGGTGCGCACGCGCTGCGCGTAGGACGGGCCGAGCGCGAGCATCTTATTGAACAGTTTCTCACGCAGCGCGAGTTTGACGCGTTCGGCGGCCTCGCTACCGAAACGTGCGGCGGCGCGAATGGTGACGAATCGCACGACCGCGGCAATAAGAATAATGGCGATGCAGGGCGCGGTGGCGGACGGTACGGGCGCGAACAGCGGTTGCAGCATACGCACCACGGCCACGACGAAGGCGATGTTGGCCACGAGGCCCAGCCATTGGCAGGCGACTTTCGCCGCGATCAATCGACCGACGCCGTCAGCCAAGGAAAACAGCCGCTTGTCGAACATCATGCCCCTTTTCCAATCGTTTGCAATCCCGCCATCCGCTCCAAGCGTATCGGGCATACCGACGAAAGGCAATGACGGAACGGCAATCGCAGAAAATCGTCGGAAAAATCTAGAAAACCATCAGAACTCGCAAGCAAATGCACAACAGCAAAACCACAGAAAACCAAGGGAACGGCGAAAAGTGAGGCGGCTGAATGTTCGCCGTTGAGCAAACAGCCTAGGCGCAAGGGGTAGTTGCGCCAAACTTGAGTGTACACGGAACATGTTGTGGTTCGCAACGTCACTCCGCCCAGTTTTGCCGCATTTTCCACCGTTTTCGCCCGTAAGGGCCACCCCTCTCGAACCCGTCGCGCAACCCGTTGGACACCCTGCGATCGAACGCGTCAAACCTTTTTTTCGAGATGACGCATCCGTGTACCAATCCCCCGTTCCGTTGACGTTTCGTGCCACTTTGTCAGTTCAAACAAACCCGTCGCCATATTTCTTGTTGTTTCTTACAATGCGGACTTACGTCACCGTAACTTACGATATGCGAGGCGCGACACAGGACGCGAAAAGCACGTCACCGATCACCGCAATCGCAGCGATCGCATATATCGCAAAACCCACGAAAACCGCGGAAACGCAAGAAAAGAGAACACTTCATGCTCACCGAGTACACGACCCCGGGCGCATCCGTCGAAGTACGCGACGACGAATCCATCTACTCCCTGCTTACCGAACGCATCAAGCGCACCGGCGAAGACACCGTGATCGCGGAACGCAAAACCGCTCCGGGCCAGTGGACCAAGGTGACGACCGGCGAATTCCACAAGAACGTACTCTCCGCGGCCAAAGGCCTGATCGCGTTCGGCATCGGCAAGGGGGATGCCGTCACCCTCTTCTCCACCACCCGTTACGAGTGGGGCGTGCTTGATTTCGCACTGGCCGCAATCGGCGCGGTCAATGTGCCGATCTATGACACCGATTCCGCGGCGCAGGCCGAACGCATTCTCAACGATTCCAACGTGAAGCTCGCCATCGCCGACGATCGCGAACGCTTCGACCGTCTTGATTCCGTGATTGGCCGCTGCCCGTCTCTGAAGCATATTCTGATGCTCGACGCCAATGCCATGGGCGCGCTGGAGGGATTGGGCGTCACCGTGTCCGACGAAGAGCTGGACGAGCGTATCACGTCGGTGCGTGCCGACGATCTGGCCACCATCGTGTACACGTCCGGCTCCACGGGGGCGCCGAAGGGTGCCGAGCTGTCGCATCGCAATTTCGTGTCGATCACGCGCGCCGGCAGCCTTGCGCTGCACGAGATGATTCTCGAGGACCATCCGCGTCTGCTGCTGTTCCTGCCGCTCGCCCACTGCTTCGCGCGCTTCATCCAGTACGCGTCGATCGCTTCCGATGACGGCGTGGTCGGCTATCTGCCGGACACCAAGACGCTGCTGCCGGATGTGCGTTCGTTCGAGCCGACGTACCTGCTGGGCGTGCCGCGCGTGTTCGAGAAGGTGTACAATGCGGCTTCCCGCAAGGCCGGCATGGGTTGGAAGGGCCGCCTGTTCCTCAAGGCCGCCGAATCCGCGCGCGACTGGTCGCGCATGCAGCAGGCTGGCGAGAAACCGACCATGAAGCAGACCGCCGAACACCTGTCGTATGAGGCGTCCGTATACCACACCGTGCGTGGCGCGTTGGGCCCGCGTATCCGTTATGTGGCGTGCGGTGGCGCTCCGCTGGACGTGTCGCTGGCGCATTTCTTCAATGGCATCGGCCTGCCGATGATCCAGGGCTACGGTATGACGGAAACCGCGGCGCCGTTTGCCGCGACCCGCGTCACGGACAATGTGATCGGTACCGTCGGCCAGCCTGCGCCGGGATCGTCCGTGCGTATTTCCGACGATGGCGAGCTGCAGGTCAAGGGACCGAACGTGTTCATGGGTTACCACAATCTGCCGGAGAAAACGGCCGAGGTGTTCACCGAGGACGGTTGGCTGCGCACCGGCGATCTTGCGTCGATCGACGATGAGGGTCGTATTACGATTACGGGCCGCAAGAAGGACATCATCATCACCGCCGGCGGCAAGAACGTGTCGCCGATTCCGATGGAGCAGGAGATTGCGAAGTGTCCGATTGTGGAGCATGCCGTGGTGGTGGGCGATAATCGTCCGTTCATCGGCGCGCTGGTCACGCTCGATCCGGAAGGATTGGCGGCCTGGCTGCCGTCCGTGGGCCTGTCCGCGGATACGCCGCTTGACCGCGTGGCGGCTACCGCCGCCGTTCATGACGAGATTCAGAAGTATGTGGACAAGGCGAACGCGACGGTTTCGCGCGCCGAATCCGTGCGTAAGTTCGTGGTGCTGGATGCGCAGTTCACGCAGGAGAACAAGTGCCTGACGCCGTCGCTGAAGGTGGTGCGTCCGGCAGTGAACCGCGTGTTCGCCGACGTGATCGACCAGCAGCTGTACGCCGGCAAGCGCTGAGCCGCACATAGGTAAACAAAAACAGCACGGCGGGGAACGCTGCGTACAAAAGTACGTCAACTTCCCCGCCGTGCTGTTTTTTAAGCGCACCCCGTATCGCTGAGATAACGCGTGCGGTAACAGTGCGGCAGGAAACGCCGGCGTACGAAGGTACGTCAAGTTTCCTGCCGTGCTGTTAACGCTCCGTTATTTCAGTGACGGTTGTTGAGGCGGTGGTACATTTCGCTCAGCTCCAGCTCCTTCTCGAACTGGCGGGCGTTGGTGTTCTCGTCGATGACGGCGAGTTCGACGCCGGCGATGCGGGCGAAGTCCTCCCAAGCCTCACGACCGACGGACGTGGTCATGCAGGTGTGGTGGGAGCCACCGGCGGTGATCCAGCACTGCACGGCGGTCTTCAGGTCCGGCTTCGGCTTCCACACGGCGCGGGCGCACGGCAGGTTCTTCAGGGAGCCCTGCGGTTCGACGATGGTGACCTCGTCCATGAGCAGGCGGAAGCGTTCGCGCTCGTCGGCCATGGAGACCACGACGGCGTCAGCCGGCTTGCCGGAGAACACCAGACGGACCGGGTCGGACTTGCCGCCGATGCCCAGCGGGTAGATGGCCAGCTTCGGCTTGGCGATGGTGCCGATGGACGGGGAGACTTCCAGCATGTGGGAGCCCATGTCGAACTCGTTGCCCGGCACGAAGTTGTAGGAGTAGTCCTCCATCAGGGAGGCGCCACCCTCAAGGCCGTAGCCCATCACGGCGCCGATGCGCACCAGCACGGAGGTCTTCCAATCGCCTTCGGCGGAGAAGCCCCAGCCGTACTCGGACGGGAAGCGCTGCGGGCCGACGCCCGGCAGCTGCGGCAGGGTGCCGAGGTCTTCGAAGTTGTCGACGCCGGCGGTGCAACCGTTCTCACGCATCATGTTGACCATGGCGGCCTCTTCCTTGGCTGCGATGAACAGCTCATCGTAGCGGGAATCAAGCAGCTCGGGGGCCACGTCGTACTTGGCCTTGTAGTCTTCGATGAGGTCCTTGACCTGGCTGTCCTTGACCTTCTCGTAGGCGGCGACGAGGTCGTTGACGGCCCAGGTGTTGATCGAAGCGCCGAACACGCGTTCGGCTTCGGTCTTGTCGCCTTCGGTGACGGCCACGTTGCGCATGTTGTCGCCCCAACGCATGACCTTCATGTTCTGGGAGGCATCCCAGCCGGCGCAGGCGCGAGCCCAGGTGCCGACCTTTTCGGCGACTTCCGGATCGGTGTAGTGGCCGACGACGATCTTGCGCGGAATGCCGAGACGGGACACGATGTAGCCGAACTCACGGTCGCCGTGGGCGGCCTGGTTCAGGTTCATGAAGTCCATGTCGATGGTCTCCCACGGGATTTCCTTGTGGTGCTGGGTGGCCAGCTGCAGCAGCGGCTTGGTCAGCACTTCGAGGCCGCGGATCCACATCTTGGCCGGGGAGAAGGTGTGGCACCAGGTGATCACGCCGATGACGTTCGGGTTGGCGGAGGCTTCGGTCATGAAGGCCTTGACGCCGTCGGAGGACTTCAGGGTCGGCTTGAGCACGATCTTGGCCGGGATCTTGCCGGTCGCGTTGAGGAAGTCGACCATCTCGCCGGTCTGCTGGGCCACCTGGCGCAGCGCCTCCTCGCCGTAGAGGTCCTGCGATCCGACGCCGAACCAGATTTCCTTGCCTTCAAATGGGTTTTCCATTGCCATGTTGGATTATTCCTTACTTCGTTGTTGGGTTTGTCGTTTCAGTTTCCGTCGCGTCAGTGCTGGCCGTAGACGTTGGTGTAGCGGTCGTTAAGGCTATCGATGTCTTCCTGGGAGATCGGGATGATGTCTCCGAGCTGCTTGGCGGCCCACATGGTGTGCGCCACCTCTTCGGTCATGGCGGCGGCCTTGACGGCGGCTTCCGCGTCCTTGCCGATGGTGAACGGACCATGGTTCTGCATAAGCACGGCCGGGGACTTCGGATACTTCTTCAGGGTTTCGACCACGCCTTCGCCGATGGCTTCGGAGCCGATGAGGCGGAACGGGCCGACCGGCACCGGGCCGCCGAACTCGTCGCCCATCATGGTCAGGCCGCACGGAATGTTCTGGCCGGTGGCCGCCCATGCGGTGGCGTAGGTGGAGTGGGTATGCACCACGCCGTACACGTCGGGCATGTGGCGGTAGATGTACGCGTGGGACGCGGTGTCGGAGCTCGGCGCTTCGGCGCCGTCGACCACGTTGCCGTCGAGGTCGCACACGACCATCGAGCTTGGGGTGAGGTACTCGTAGCGCAGTCCGGACGGCTTGATGACCATCAGGTCGGCGGTGTGCAGGCGCTGCGAGACGTTGCCTGCGGTCCACACCACCAGATTCCACTTGATGAGCTGCTCGTGCAGGGTGGCGACCACTTCGCGCACCTGCTTGACTTCAGCTCGTACTTCCGGGCCGTAATCAGCCAACGTTGCCATATTGTGTTCCTTTCGTCAGGCTTGCTGTTGTTGCGATGGACGGTTATTTGGTTTCCAGCGGGATGCTTTCGATGGCGGCATGCTCGATCGGCAGCCCCTTGCGGAAGCGGTCGAAGAAGGCTTCGAAGCCGGCCACGTCGTTGGCGTCCGGCGCTTCCGTGGTGGAGGCCGCGTCGGCGAAGACGCGGGTGTCGAGGTAGTCGGCGAGCGGCTGGTCGGCGTGCCACAGATAGTCGGCGAGCACGGCCATGCCCCACGCTCCGCCTTCGGCGGCGGTGGCCATGACCTTGATCGGGGTGTCGAATGCGGCGGCGAGGATCTTCTGCGCGACCTTCGGCGTGGTGAAGATGCCACCGTGGCCGACGAGCGAGTCGACGGCGACGCCTTCGTCCTTGGTCATCACATCCATGCCGATCTTGACCGGCGAGAAGGCGCTAAACAGCTGGGTTCTCATGAAGTTGCCGAGGCTCATGCGCGCCTCCGGGCTGCGGGCGAACAGCGGTCGGCCTTCCGGCAGGCCAGCCAGGAATTCGCCGGATCGGAACGGATAGTTGAGCAGACCACCGCAGTCGGCGTCGACATCGTCCGCGATCGCGGCGCGGAACAGCGTGCCGTACAGCGTGCCGGCATCGACCGGCTGGCCGATCGCGGCGGCGAACTGTCCGAACAGGCCGACCCAGGCGTTGAGATCGGAAGTGAAGTTGTTGGCGTGGCTCATGCCGGCCAGGTCGCCGGCTGGGGTGGTGACGAGGTCGACTTCCGGATGCAGGCGCGCCAGCTTGTGCTCGAGCACGACCATGGCGAAAATCGAAGTGCCGGCGGAGACGTTGCCGGTGCGCACGCGCACGGAGTTGGTGGCGACCATGCCGGTGCCCGCGTCGCCTTCCGGCGGGGCGAGGACGACGCCCGGCTGAAGGGTGCCGGTCGGGTCGAGCAGTTTGGCGCCTTCGGCGGTGAGCGTGCCGGCCGGGGTGCCCGCCACGAGCGGCTTCGGCAACAGGTCGGCGAGCTTCCACGGCTGGGCGGCGACTTCCGGCAGCGCGTTGAATTTCTCGATGAATTCGGTTTCGTAGGCGTGGGTGGTCGGATCGATCGGGAACATGCCGGAGGCGTCGCCCACGCCGAGCACCTTCTCGCCGGTGAGCTTCCAGTGCACGTAGCCGGCGAGTGTGGTGATGTAGTCCACCTTGGAGACGTGCTCCTCGTGGTTGAGCACTGCCTGGTAGAGGTGTGCCACGGACCAGCGTTCCGGAATGTTGTACTGGAACAGCTCGGAAAGCTTCTCGTGGGCTTCGTGGGTGTTGGTGTTCTGCCAGGTGCGGAACGGCACGAGCAGTTCGCCGGACTCGTCGAAGGCGAGGTAGCCGTGCATCATGGCGGAGAAGCCGATGTGCCCCACGTGGGTCAACCGTTCGCCATAGGCGGTCTCGACGTCGCCGGCCATCCGGGCGTATGCGGTCTGCAAACCCTTCCAGATTTCCTCCTGGGTGTAGCTCCACAGCCCGTCCTCGAGATGGCTGGCCCACTCATAGTCGCCCGCCGCGATGGTGTGGTAGGCGTCATCGATGAGCACCGCCTTGATGCGGGTGGAGCCGAACTCGATGCCCAGGCTCGTCTTGCCTGCGCGGATCTTCTCGGCGGTCACTGCGACCTGCTCTTGCGTCATAGTTCACGAACTCCTTGCGTCCGAGCGCCTCGCAACCACTCTGTCAACTGAATGTTAGCGCTCACTGTTAACGCTCACTATTGTAGGCACAAACCCGTGACGCACCAAATCCGACGTGTCATCGGAGCAATGAATATATAAACAAATCGAGAAGAAGCAGCGCCTTAGCGACGGCGGACAGGACCTAGGGAGCTGCGGTTGACCATCTGCGCCGACACCAGTCCGACGCCATGCTGCGATGATCCGAAGGAGTTCTCCTCCCCCGCGCCCAGCAGGTACAGCGTCTCGCGCATGGCGGCGACACCCAGCTGCTCAAAGCCGGGGCGGACCGTGGTCAGCGGCGGGAACATATTGTCCATGGCAGGCATGTCGTCGAAACCCACCAGGCTCACATCCTGCGGAATGCGCACGCCATGCTCATGCAGCGCGCGGGCCACACCCACGGCCTGGCTGTCGTTGGCGCAGACCATGCATGTCGGCAGATTGCCGCCGGTGCGGCCGATGTTGTCGAGGATGTGGTTCATCTTGCCGTACGCTTCAGAGGATTCCCAGGTCTCACACTGCACCGTCACGGAATTGACCGCATTGGCCGCGCATAGCTTGTTCCATGCCAGCAGGCGCGTCGCCGCGTCGCGCCACTCCTTGGGACCGGCGAAATACAGCACCGAACGGTGCCCGTATTCCACGACTAGATGCATCACGTCGGCCATCGCGGACCATTGGTCCATGCCGACGACGGATACGCGGCGGCGGTCGGCGGACTTCATCAGCCGCAGGCCGTCCTGCACGTCGATGCCACCGTGCGTGGATGTGACGATCACACGAGGCTGCGCGATCCGCGTCCGGCATGCCGCGGAAAACATGACATCGGTGGGCGTGAGGAAGATGAACGCATCGACGTTCATCTCGTCGAAGGTGCGGCACAGGTCGTCGAATTCCTCCTGCGAGCACAGCGCCTCATGCACCATGCTCACCGTCACGAACAGGCCATGCTGGCG
>CDYU01053297.1_pt1 | contig 15661 bp, 17 predicted proteins | sample 480701 | NCBI WGS metagenome assembly CDYU01 (sample SAMEA3182105, study PRJEB8094) | gut metagenome | biome: human; feature: gut; material: Stool; isolation source: human stools | place: Canada | collected 2013-02-26 | reverse complement strand
CCCATACCGCCATTGTATTCTTTTTCGTAAGTAGCTTGTCCGTAAGAAGCCAAACCAACGATCACGTCACCCGGACGAATATTGGCATTGTCGATAACGTCTGAACGTTTCATGCGACAAGTTACGGTAGAGTCAACGATGATCGTACGAACCAAGTCGCCGACATCAGCAGTTTCACCACCGGTTGCGTATACCCCTACACCCATTTCACGGAGTTCGGCCAGCAATTCATCTGTTCCATTGATGATGGCGGAGATTACTTCTCCGGGAATCAACAGTTTATTACGTCCAATGGTAGAAGAGACAAGAATATTGTCTACGGCACCTACACAAAGCAGGTCGTCGATATTCATAATCAATGCATCCTGCGCAATACCTTTCCAAACGGACAAATCACCCGTTTCTTTCCAGTACATATAAGCGAGAGATGATTTGGTTCCGGCACCATCGGCATGCATAATATTGCAATATTCCGGGTCACCTCCCAATATGTCCGGGATAATTTTGCAAAACGCTTTTGGAAAGATTCCTTTGTCGATGTTCTTGATGGCGTTGTGCACATCTTCTTTTGATGCGCTTACTCCACGCATCATGTATCGTTGATTACTCATGAGTTATAGAATTATTTTGTATACGGCTGCAAAAGTACAGCTTTTTTTTGGTACAGCCAACTAGGTACTAGTAAATGTTAATCATTAACTTTTATACTTTGGGATATTCTATTGAAAAGGAGAAGAATAATAGAAAATTAAGAGTTAAATTCATAATAATAAAAACTATGAATTTAACTCTTAATATAGAAGTGTTTTATCTAATGAAAAAATGCCGAGATAAATATCTTAGATGATATCAAGTATCTTTCTGGGTAAATCAAATCTTTTTTAGAATTCTACCTTCGGAGCTTTCTCGCTTCCTTCTTCTGCTTCAAAGTATGCTTTCTTATCGAAGCCGAACATTCCTGCAAAGATATTCTTCGGGAAACGGCGGATATTGGTGTTATAAGCTTGTGCAGCATCATTGAAGTTTTTGCGTGCTACATTGATACGATTTTCCGTTCCTTCCAGTTGAGCTTGAAGTTCCAGGAAGTTCTGGTTAGCTTTCAGGTCCGGATAATTCTCGGTGATGGCTAATAACTTGCCCAATGCTGATGTTACAGCACCTTGTGCTTTTTGATATTGCGCCAGCTTTTCCGGTGTCAGGTCGGCAGCATCTACTTTGATTTGAGTAGCCTGGCTACGTGCGGCAACAACTCCTTCCAATGTTTCCTTTTCATGTGTCGCATATCCTTTCACTGTGTTTACCAAGTTAGGAATCAGGTCGGCACGACGTTGATATTGAGTTTCTACATTTGCCCATTGACCCACTTACATTCTCGTCCATAGTAACCAGACCGTTATATACACTTACTGCCCATATAACAAGGATAACCACAACGGCTAAGATGATAATAATTGACTTCTTCATGTTTCTAATTATTCTATAGTTTTTGTTAATTTATCAGGGTTTTGACGAACGTCCCAAACTGTCACAATGATTACATCCTTATTAGCATCAACGTAATAAATAAGTTTATAATTAGTGTCTACTACTAATGCTCTGTAACAGAGTGTAACTCTTTCTGAAGTATTTAGAATGTTTCCCGCATTTGGGAAAGTTCTAAGCATCTCTGCTTCTTTGATAAGTTTATTATGTAATTTAGCAGCTATACGTTCGTTTTTTGTATATTGTAATGTTTGTAAATAAACTAATTCTAGCGTTTGCAAAGCCGATTGAGTCCAAACAATATTTGTCATTTCATATAATATTTGAGAACATCCTCATGTGAAACAATTCTTCCTGCCTTGACATCCTCCATACCTCTATTGATTGCGATCTCTAATTCTTCTTGAGTATGTGGTAATAACCATGATTTTTGTTCCAATTCGTTGGAGAATCGAAGCATTTCTTTGAGCTGATTTTCTTCCATTAACATAACTCGTTCCATAATTTTCTGTCTCATGGTGATGGTGTCCATACCGTAAGAACCAGTTGGCTCATGGACAACTTTTTCTTGTTCTTTTTTTTCTTGATATTCTTTATTCTCTTTCATTTTCTTCTGTCTTAGTCATTAGGTAAAGTTACTAATTTATTTCGAAACTAGGGCATTGGATAACATTTATTTTAGAAACGAGAACCGGCACCACCGCCTCCGCCCATTCCTCCGCCAAAGCTGCCTCCACCGAAACCGCCTCCGCCTCCGAAACCACCTCTGCCTCCGCCAAAACCACCAATGAACGGACCGCCTCCGCCGCCCCGGTGATGGTAATCATTGTCATAACTTTGCTGGCGGCGTATGATGGTATGTCCGCAGTTTCTACATGTATAGGTGACATCTTCGGTCTTCACTCCATTAATCCGGGATACGACTCTGCTTCCGCTTCTCTGCAATTGATGTTTACCGCAATTCGGACAGCGACTTTGTTTGCGTGCCGAAAAGAAAGCAAGACCTCCGCCAATGGCGATAAAACAAAGGATGGCAAGAATAAAATCAAAAGAACCACCGTCATTCGAATCGGAGAGAGCATCATTTTCCATCGAACCGTCGAGCCGCTGGCAAGTCGCTTTTAGACCAGCCACCATTCCTGCATCCCAATTCCCATCTTTGAGGTAAGGAATCATATATCTTGTTTGAATCCTTTTGCAGATAGCATCGGGAAGTACTCCTTCCAGGCCATAACCGGTATAGAACTGTATACAGCGTTGATCGGTGACTAATAAAATGACCAATCCATTGTTTTTGCCTTTTTTTCCTACACCCCATTTATTAAGCAGCTGGTGGCAGAAGTCGAAACAATCTTCTTCTCCGATTGAGGGAACTACGGCAACCACTGTTTCAATTCCTGTTTGTTGTTCCAAGGCATAAAGCATGGAGTCTATACTGTCACAAGCAGCCTGTGAAAGTATGCCGGCCGGGTTGCAAACATATTGCATTTTGTTTTGCAGGTGAACTTTCGGAAGGTTGTCTACCGTATATACTTTCTCTTGAGCTTGTAGTGGGAACAGAAGAAAAGTTGCTAGTATAAAAGTTAATATTGATTTCATAACGCTTGTTTTATCTTTGCAAATATAGAAACTTTTTCTGTTATGAATCTAAAACTCCTTGTTATAATAGGTTTAATGGATGTATCGTCCGACGAATGCACGGACTCGGTCGGTGTACTCCTGTTTATTCTCTTGGTATGAAACGGCATGAGCGGCTCCCGGCACAATCCATAGTTCCTTGGGCTCCGGTTTGCCTTCGTAAAGCGGGTATACCATCCAGGTAGGCACATACGTGTCTTTGTCCCCGTGGATAAATAACATTGGAAGTTGTGATTTGGCTACCTGTTTCAGTGAAGAAGCTTCTTTGAAATTCCATCCATATTTCTTTTCGCAAAGCCAGCTTGTGGTGTACATGAGTGGAAAAGGAGGAAGATGGAAACTTGTTTTCAACTCGTGTGAGAATTCGTCCCATACACTGGTGTAACCGCAATCTTCTACAAAGCATTTGACAAATGGCTTTTGTTCCTCACCAGATACCATCATGGTGGTAGCACCTCCCATTGAAATTCCGTGTACAACCATTTGCGTGCTGTCTCCAAAGATTTCATTGGCGATGTTCATCCATTGCAATACATCTAGACGGTCTTTCCAGCCCATTTGAATGGCAGGACCTTCACTTTCTCCCTGATGTTGCAGGTCGGGGAGTAATATATTATATCCTAAATCACGATTATACAGATAACCGATCATAAACATGCGGATAGCATTATCCGTATACCCGTGTACAATGACTGCGGTCTTGCTGGTAGGTTGGGGAGCAACCACATAATACGCATGTAGTTGTATGCCGTGTGGGTTTATGATAAAAGTGTCTTTCAGTGCATCCACTTGTTTCAGGCTATCCACCCATGGACGCAAAAAAGGGTAGTTTTTATACATGAAAGGATAAGAGTCAGCATCTTTAGACAAAATTTTGGCATTCGGAGTCAATGAGAAGTTTAACATATAAAAACTTCCTCCGATAGTGCAGCCGGTCAATGCCAGCATGATAATAATGATGCTATATACTACTTTTCTCCTCATAAAAACTTCTTTTAATCCTTATTTATGCCATATCTCCCAGGCGGCAAATGCCTGAAGCAGGAGCATTTCCAGACCGTTTTTCACAACAGCCCCTTGCGCTTCTCCTTTTTTCATGAACAGCGTAACGTTCGGATTATATAACAAATCGTAGAGCAAATGGTTTGGTGTCAGAAGTTCATAAGGGATATTAGGGCAGAAATCTACCTTAGGAAACATTCCTACGGGGGTACTATTGACAATGACTGTGTATTCTGCTATAATTTCGGGAGTCAGTTCTTCATAAGTCAGCATATCGTCGGCTTTGTGGGTGCGCGATACGAAGATGCTTTCGATACCTAGATTCTTCAGACCGTGGTAGACAGCTTTGGAAGCTCCGCCGGTACCCAAAATCAGCGCTTTCTTGTGATGAGGCTGCAACAAGGGCTGGATAGATTGAGTGAATCCAATGATATCGGAGTTGTAACCCACCAATTTGACTTTTCCTTTTGGCTGGCGAATGATTTTAATTACATTGACTGCGCCTATCTTTGCGGTGTCACGATCGAGTTCATCCAGAAAAGGAATCACTTGTTCTTTGTAAGGGATGGTGACATTGAGCCCGCACAGGTTGGGATTCTCTTCGATCACTTCCATGAAGTTATTGATACTGGGAATCTCGAAATTCACATACTCTGCATTGATTCCTTCGGATTTGAACTTCTCATTAAAGTATCCGATAGAAAATGAATGTCGCAGAGGATAGCCGATTAAACCATATTTTTCCATAATATAATAAGGGTTAAATTAATCATTCACAATGAATTGCTATTTTGTTGCGGTATAAAGAGTGCAGATGCCAAAGGTCAGCCGTTTGAAGTTGACTTCGCTAAATCCGGCTCGGGCGATGACTCCTTTCATCACTTCCCCTTGAGGAAATACTTTGATGGTATCCGGCAGATAGCGGTAGGCACTGTTATCTTTGGAGAGCAGTTTGCCCAATAATGGAATGACGACTTTTGAGTAGATGGAAAACAATTGTTTCATCGGGAAACGGTCCGGAGTGGTAAGTTCCAGAATCACAAGATGACCGCCCGGTTTCAATACACGGCACATTTCGGAGAGTCCTTTGTCGAGGTCTTCGAAATTGCGGATACCGAAAGCTACGGTGATGGCGTCAAAATCATTGTCGGCAAAAGAGAGTGAAGTACAGTCCTCCCGGGCAAAAGAAATCTTGTCCGACAGTCCTTCCTTTTTTACTTTTTCACGTCCCACATTCATCATGCCTTCCGAGATGTCCGTGCCGATCAGTTCGGCAGGCTGTAGTTTGCGACAGGCGAGGATAGCAAAATCTCCTGTGCCGGTAGCTACATCCATCATACGCTGCGGTTGGAAAGGGCGTAACCAGGCAATCGCTTTTTTGCGCCAGCTGCGGTCGATACCTAGAGATAAGGTATGGTTCAGCTTATCGTATGCATGCGCGATGTTGTCGAACATTCGTTCCACTTGCTCGGTCTTTTTTCCTTCTTCGTCGTAAGGCTTGATATGTTGTTGTGGGTAGTCCATTCTTTTTAATTGATAGTTGATAAATGATAGTTAGAAGATGATAGTTGATAAATGATAGTTGGCGGATAATAATTAAGGTTGAAGTTATATGCGATGAATTGCATACGAACTGTCATTCATTATCTGTCAACTATCATTTATTATCTGTCATTTGTTGACTATCAACGATTCAAGAACGTTTCAACGTTTTTGAATATACGTTCAGCGATGTTGGTGGTATCTTCTTTCACAAATTTCTCACCGGTGATGTTTTCGAACAATTCGATGTAACGGTCACTGATGCTTTGTACGATAGCCGGAGTCATTTCAGGCACTTTCTGACCGTCTTTGCCCTGGAAACCGTTTTCCATCAACCATTCGCGAACGAACTCTTTAGAAAGTTGTTTCTGGGGTTCGCCTTTTTCGAAACGTTCCTGGTAACCTTCAGCATAGAAATAACGGCTTGAATCTGGAGTGTGGATTTCGTCCATCAGGTAGATAGTACCGTTGTGCTTGCCGAATTCGTATTTTGTATCTACGAGAATCAGTCCGCGTTCTGCTGCGATTTCAGTACCGCGTTTGAAAAGGGCTAATGTATATTTTTCGAGGATTTCATACTCTTCCGGAGTAGCCAATCCCTGTTTCAGGATTTCTTCTTTAGAGATGTCTTCGTCGTGCAATCCCATTTCTGCTTTCGTAGTCGGAGTGACGATCGGTTCGGGGAATTTTTGGTTTTCGCGCATTCCGTCCGGCAATTTTACGCCGCAAATCTCGCGTACACCGCTTTTGTAAGCCCGCCATGCGCTACCGCACAGGTAACCACGTACAATCATTTCCACTGGAAAACCTTCACACAACACACCCACTGTTACCATTGGGTCCGGAGTAGCCATTTTCCAGTTCGGACAGATGTCAGTAGTGGCATCGAGGAATTTAGCTGCAATCTGGTTCAGCATTTGTCCTTTGTAAGGAATACCTTCAGGTAGTACTACGTCAAAGGCCGAAATACGGTCGGTTGCTACCATGACGAGTTTTTCGCCGTTGATGTTGTACACATCGCGCACTTTTCCGTGGTACACACTTTTCTGTCCCGGAAAGTTGAAATCTGTTTTTGTTAATGCTTTCATAATGATATATATATTAAAATTATGCTTCTTTCTTTAATTTCACCACGGAGGACACGGAGTACACAGAGTCTTCATTGATATATTTGGATTAAATCCTCTGTGTACTCTGTGTCCTCTGTGGTGAACCGTTCCGTTCGGCTTTCGCTTCTTTATCGAACTTTTCGTAAGCATCCACGATACGTTCCACCAGTTTATGGCGTACGATATCTTTCTTATTCAGTTCAACAAAACTGATCCCTTTCACTCCCTTCAAGATGCGGAGGGCTTGCACCAATCCCGATGTTTGTGAAGCGGGAAGGTCAATCTGTGTCATGTCTCCCGTCACAATCATCTTGGTGTTCATCCCCATACGGGTGAGGAACATTTTGATTTGTTGGGCGGTAGTATTCTGGGCTTCGTCCAATATAACGACTGCATCATTCAGCGTACGTCCGCGCATAAAGGCTAACGGGGCAATCTGGATAATGTTCAATTCCATGTATTCCTTTAACTTGGCGGCAGGTATCATATCCTGCAAGGCGTCATATAAGGGTTGTAGGTATGGATCGATCTTATCTTTCATGTCGCCGGGTAGGAAACCGAGTTTTTCTCCGGCTTCTACGGCGGGGCGGCTAAGAATGATTTTTTTGATTTCTTTGTTTTTCAATGCACGCACGGCAAGGGCGATAGCAGTGTATGTTTTTCCCGAACCTGCCGGACCGATGGCGAATACCATATCATTTTTGGCGAATCCTTCTACCAGTTTCAACTGGTTTTCGCTTCGGGGGATGATAGGCTTGCCCGTGACGCTGAACACAATCACGTTTCCTGTCTGTTCCGCTTGCGGAGTATTTCCTTTTATAATGTCAATGATAACTTCTTCTTTCAGTGAATTATATTCGGCGCAGTACTTTTCAAGTTTGGTGATATTTTCTTCGAAGGCACACATTTCCTCCTCGTCGCCCAGCACTTTGATGACATTGCCTCGGGCAACTATGCGTAGCTTTGGATATAAAGCTTTAATTAACTGTATGTTGGCGTTGTTTACACCGTAAAAAATAACCGGATCAATGTCCTCAAGAACAATCAGCTTCTCTATCATTAAGTTGTATTAAAGAAAAATTTCTGCAAATTTAATCAAACGTTTTGGATTCTCTGATTGTTTGGAGGTGAATTTTACTGCAAATCTTCTACTATCCACTTTTCGATGTTTCTTGTTTCATTACTGAAATTAATGCCTATTTTAAATATTTGTCGCTTGTCGGCAGCAAATGCTTGTGCATAATGTTTGTCATTGATTTGTTGCAGAGCCTCTTCGGCGGTTCCCTCCAGTTTGAATTCCATCACATAGATGAAATGATCGGTTTGCAGGACGAGGTCAATGCGTCCTTGTGAGGTATGATACTCTGCTTTTACATAGAATCCAATGAGTTTAAATACGATGAAGAGTACATTTTGATAATGTAGTTCCAAATCGCGTACCAATTCGTAAGGTGTATCGGCAAAGAAACTTTGTAGGCGGCGGAAAAAGGCATCATAATCACCGCTTCGTACTTCGGCTACAAATTTACGAATTTGGAATGGTGACTCGATAGCATCTATGTTTGTGTAGAATGGAAGAAGATATTTAACAAAACCTTCTTCTACTTCCCGATTGGGAAATCCCAGGCGATAAGTTCCAAACTCTTTGTCGAATCCTTTGATAGTAAGATATCCACTTTGATAGATGACCGGAATAGGATTTCGGGACGTCGAATCAATGCTGTTCAGTACATCTGCATCCGTTTCTTCATGCGTGATACGTTGGAGATTGTAATTGGATTTCTTTAGTAATTCTACCAGATAAGTCGGGGTGCCGGTCTCAAACCAGTAACTACCGAATTTCATCTTATAGAATGTGTTGAGCAAACTGAATGGGTTGTATATTCCTATGGAGTTTTCTACGAAATGATAACCATCATAACATTCTTTCAGTTCGGAGCATACCTCCTCATAAGTCATTTTTTGCTTATCAGCCAAGATATGCAAGTCTTCTTCCATATTGTCGTGGATTTCTTTCTCTGTGATGCCGCAGAGTTCCACGTACTGTTCATCCATTGAAATATCAATCAGATTGTTCAGGTCGCTGAATACACTGACTTTTCCGAATTTGGTGACACCTGTAAGGAATCCGAGTTTGATGCATCCGTCTTTACTCTTTAATGCTCCATAGAAAGGCTTTAGTGTGTTTCGGTAATATTTTTGCAGTTCTTCGTTTCCGATAGCTTGCAGCATAGGTTTGTCATATTCGTCTACAAGGATAACGACACGTTGCCCGGTCTGTTCGTAAGCTCGCTGTATGATGCCTGCAAAGCGTAAAGAAAAGGAAACTTCCGACGGGCGTGTGCCATACAGGCTTTCCCAATGTTCCAGATTGTCATTGAGTATTTGGTCCAGACTTTCGGGAGTATCATATTTCTCGATATTTAAATCAAGGTGTAATATCGGGTGTTTGATCCAGTCTTTTTCCAGTTGTTCGATAGCCAATCCTTCGAATAGTTCTTTCTTTCCCTGATAGTATGCTTCAAGAGTAGATATAAGCAGACTCTTCCCAAAGCGGCGGGGACGGCTAAGAAAATAGTAACGGCCGGTTTTTACTAATTGGTAAATGAGTCTGGTTTTATCTACATAGAGATAACCATCGTTACGGAGACTTTCAAAATTCTGTATGCCGATAGGATATAGCTTGCTCATAATCTGATTCTTTTAGCGTTGGATTCATACAAAGATAGCTGTTTTCCATCTTAACACAAAATTTACCTTGAAGGTTTTATGATATGCTAGTCAAAGATTTTGAAAAAAGGTATTTATCGGGCGGTGATATGGAAACATCCTTGCTTCAATTCATATTTGATGTAGCATTTTTCAGCTTGTCGCAGGTCTCTTAAAACCTCGGACAAGACAAGTTTCAGTGTATCGGCACTTACATCCTGTAACGGTCTTCCATCCTTGTCTTCTACCTTTTTGAAACGTTTCCAACTGACATCAAAGGTGGCTCCAAAGCAGTGTGCCGAGTTGGTGGAAGCATTTCCGTTGCGACGGCGGAGGCGTTTCACATCGTTTTCGGTACGCAGTACGGAAGTAATAATTACCTGGTTGGGGTTTAGACCTTTGGCTGCCAATGAATCGAGGAAATTGGAACCGATTGTATCGAGCAGTGCACTGGCACGCGGTACGAGATAGGGGATAGAGTGTGTCAGTGAATCTACTACATAAAACTCATTGTCGGTAATATGAGTTAGCTTTTCTTTCATATCTTCTGCTGCTTCCCGGTCTGCCAATGGACGGATACCTATCTTTTTGGCTACTTCCAGATGTGCGTCATTCAAATCAGGGAAAGAACGTTTATAGCTGACGACGCCACGAATATTGCGTGGCTCATTCAGTTTCAGCGACATGTCTTTCTTTTTGCAGCCCGAAGTAAGCGTTGTAAGCCCAATAACTAGTAAAAATAGCGGTAATATGCGAAGCTTATAAATAGTCATTTTATATTTTTTGCTCGCAAATATACGCTATTTTTTCATACGTTCCATGCTTTGCATTATTTTCAATTCCATACTTTTGAGGTTATTCCAAAATATTCTCTGGTATTTCAGGATAGGTATTTAATATACCTATTATGGTATAATCTGTATTGTCAATTGTTGTTTTTAGTGTGGGTACTATTGTATGTTCGCTTCTGGTAAGAGCTTTTTCTACAAGTTCTTTCCAATCTACACCTAGAAATCTTGATATAAGATTTAGGACAGCATTTGCACTCGTAACCCCATCGTATAGCTCAAATCTTAATTTGTGAGGGGTGGGGGGAACTGATGCATCCGTGAAATTTTCTTGTTCGTCAGATGTATAATTTAATGTTAAATAAGGTATGGCGTATGTAGGAGACGAGTTGCCGGAACCGCTTTCTAACTTGGTGAAAAAGTCGTATGTTCCTTTTGCTATTGGAGTGTGAGATAGTTCGTCTCTAAACTCAATATAACGGAAAAAATAGCATTCTTTAGCTTCATTGTTAATCAGATAAACTACAGTGCCATTGGAAAGTGCCGGATGATTACTTTTTTCTATAGCGTACGCCAAATAGCTGTCTGTTATTTTAATTCTTAAATCAACTGTTTCGTTGGTGATATTATCTTTTACTTTCACCTTTGTTTCTCCTTTCTTTTTTGGGGTGACCCTTAAGCTTCCCATTCCTATCGAACTGGACAAATCTACATCTATATTTAAAATGTCAGTTTTTTCTACAGTTACGGTGTAGTCCCTGTTTCCACCTGTGATGGTGATATTGGTTGTTCCTAACAAAGGTCGTTCGTAATACTCTTTTTCGAAGGATAAAGAATATATCTTTTTTTCATCGTTATTTCCACAGCTAAAAAAGATAATTGTATAGAGAAATGACAGTAGTGCTCCAGGTAAATGTTTTGTCTTCATGATTATTCTGTTTTATAGTTTTGCAGGAGAGATATAGTTTTATAAGTTCCTGTATTGATGTTGGAGGCAAATATAAAGATTTTATCAATGTGTTGAAGTAAATAGTGTATTTATTTCTTGTCCTCCAGCTATTTTCATACATTTGTAGCGGTTTATAAAAATAGGCCACTTTTCCACTAAACATAACACACATGAAAACAGATTTCGATTACAATTCTATGCCCGTTAGCTTCGCTCATTGCTTGAACGGACATTGTTTGCGTGCGGACAAATGCCTGCGACGACAAGTATCTCTCCGAATGCCGAAAGAGCGGGCTACTGTAATGGTTATTAATCCCGAACATATCGCTTCCGATGGTGGGGACTGTACTTACTTTATTGATGAAAAGCCGGTGCTCTTTGCACGGGGTATGAAACATTTGCTGGACCAGGTGCCGCTTGCTGATGCCACCGTTATCAAACGACAGATGATGGCCTACTTCGGCAAAACGATCTATTACCGTTGTTGCAACAAGGAACGGCTGATTAAACCGAAGGAGCAGGAATACATACAGGGACTTTTCCGCAGGCGGGGAATTACCGAAATGCCTCAATTTGACGAATATGTAGAATACTATGATCTTGGGTAAGTATATCCGTTAGTTCCATTAGTCCCATATATTGTGGGAAAGTATTCCCTCATATTATGGGAATTTGTTCCCACAAAATGAGGGAATAAATTCCCACCAGCTAGGGAATCTTTTCCCACAATATGTGGGACTATCTGATTCTGTAATCCCCTGATAATAGTTGACTACCTTTTTCCCTTATCTTCGGGTTGGGTTGACATTGATTAGATAGGTATTATATAGCAGTCCCGGTATGAGAAATGCATGATGAAGGTATGAGAAATGCCTGCTTTTTATGGCATTTCAGGCAAAATACTATGAGAAACACCTTTTTTGGAAAGTATTTCTCATAGTGTTAATATTTTGAATTATAGGTGATTATCTTGTAAAGTATGAGAATATGAGAAATGATTTCGAAAAATCATTTCTAGTGCCTAAGCGGAGCTGACCGAAATAGGTGACATTCCAGGATTATTGTAACTGTATACAAAGAATGAGCGATATGGCTTCATGACTTATTACATGTTTTACGTTACATATTTTATGTAACACAAAGAACGTAATAAATCTGGAATATTCAAAGATTTATTTGAATTATATAAAAAAACAAACGCTGATGAGAACAAGCGATCATTCTTTTCTCATCAGCGTATATTATGTCGGATTACAACTATTTCTTATCTTTTTTCTCCATCAGCTTTGGTTGCAGGCTTTTCCTCCGTTTTGCTTTCCGGATTGATAATACCTTTCACTGTTTCACCGATAGGAAGTTTGTCTAATACGCCAAGGCTCGGAGCTACTGTCTTTACTAATGTATTCAGGAAATTACTAGTTCCACCATTTCCTCCGTCGAATACGGTGATATTTCCTAAGTTCATGTGTTCGAATGCCTTCACCTGTTCGCCGGCGATTTCCTTCCACTGGTCTACCATCTTATATTGGATAGCGATAGCCGGATTCGATTCGGCCGCTCTTACCATTGCTTCGAAACCTTCCGCTTCCGCAAGTAATGACCGTTTCTTACCTTCCGCTTCTGCTTCCAGTTTCATTTGGATAGCTTTTGCTTCCGCTTCGGCTTGTGCTAAAGTAGCCTTTGCGCGTGCTTCCGCTTCGCGGGTAATCTTTTCAGCGATGGCATTTGCCTGAAGAATAGCTTCCTGTCTGGCGATTTCCGCAGGAACAATCTTTTCAGCCTTCAATGAAGATTCCACTTTCCGTGCCTTAGCTTCTTCCACTTCCTTTTGCGCAATTTCGCGTGCAGTCTGTACGGCAGCTTCCGATTTCGCGGCAGCTTCACCGGCTTGCTTGTCGGCATTGGCTTGTGTTACAGCTAGTTCTGCATTGGAAAGTGCTACCTCTTTCTGTGCGTCATTTCGTCCGATGGCAGCTTTCTTTGCAGCTTCCGCCTGTTTGATTTCCATGTCGGAATTCAGTTCGGCAACGCGGCTTTCCTTTTCGGTATTTGCCTGCTCGATTCGGATATTCTTTTCAGCTTCAGCCTTTGCTACTTGCGATTCTTTTTCCGCGTTGGCGATGGCTACTTGCGAGATTCTGTCCTTATCCGCATTTGCAACAGAGATTTCCTGTTGTTTCTTTGTTTCTGCAATAGCAATATCCTGATCTTTGCGGGTTTCTGCTACTTTCGTTTCACGTTCCTTTATCTGATTGGCAATTTTGATAGCACCCAGCTTTTCCTGTTCTTCGATGTTAGCCTGTGCTTCGTTCAGTGCTTTACTTTCAGCTTCCTTACCTAAGTTGACAATGTAGTTGGCAGCGTCGCGAATGTCACTGATGTTAATGTTCATCAGATACAAACCGAATTTGCGAAGTTCGGTATCGATGTTATCTTTCACTTTAGCCAGGAACTTATCTCGGTCTGAATTTAATTCTTCGATAGTCATATCGGCGATCACCATACGCATCTGACCATATACAACATCAGTAATTAAGTTCTGCTTGTCATCCATTGTTAATCCCAGCATACGTTCAGCAGCGTTTTGCATCACTTCAGGATCGGTGCTGATAGCTACAGTGATTGTAGTCGGCACGTCTACACGAATGTTTTGAGCGGATAATGCACCGGTCAGTTTACATTCGATCTGCATTGGTTTCATGGACAGGAATTCATATCCCTGAATAATCGGCCATACAAAAGCCGCACCACCATGATATAGCTTTGCCGACTTCTTATCTCCTCCCGTTTTACCATATACAACGAGGACTTCATCACTCTTACATTTGCGGTAACGCGAAAGGATACCAATAAAAGTGAGTAGGATGACTGCCACTAGTATAGCAGCCATGATTAACATTTCTTGTGTCATAAAATTGTGTATTTGAATAATTATTGAATGAATAGCGTTCCGTCTTTGTAGCTGGTAATCATTGTTCTGTCGCCAGTCTGATATGCTTTTCCGGATTCGGAGATGACGTCTACTTCGCGCATGGCTCCGTCCCGGGTGGTCTGTACAGTATATTTGCTGTCGCTTTGTTTGAAATAGATCACACATTCCCGTCCCACAAGCTGATCGGTTTGCTCGTTGTGGTTCACTTGTTGCAGTTGATAAGCTTTCTTATAGAGGAACCAGACGGCAAAAACAAAGAAAAGACCCACTAGAATACCGATTATGTAACTTTGAATTTCCGTGTTTCCCGCCAGATACATGTACCATCCGAATCCAATTCCGAAATGGGTAAGTCCTTTAAAAGAAACTACGCTACTGATATCAGCATCCACGTCTACATCTGCATCTATATCTCCGAAAAAGATGGATAATACGAATTGAATAAGAAAGATGCCTGTCGTGACGAGGGCGATGATGAGGAAAATGGTACTACTCATAATTGTGGGGTATTAGTAAATCATGATTATTTTGTTCTGTAAATATACAGGTTTATGTGAATTATACAAAGATAAATGAGATAAAATGATTAATTTTGCGCGCGAAAACCTTAAAATGAGGAATTAGCGTGCAAAGGTATTTTATTTATTTGGCTTACGACGGGACCAACTATCATGGTTGGCAAATTCAACCGAATGGGATTAGTGTGCAGGAATGTCTGATGAAAGCATTGTCTACCTTTCTGCGTCGCGAAATTGAAGTAATAGGGGCAGGTCGGACAGATGCCGGGGTACATGCTTCCCTGATGGTTGCTCATTTTGACTTCGATGAGCCGTTGGATGAAATATCAGTTGCCGATAAATTAAACCGTTTGTTACCTCCCGATATTTCCATTTATCGTGTTTGCCGGGTCCGGCCGGATGCGCATGCCCGCTTTGATGCGACTGCGCGAACTTACAAGTATTATGTAACGACATCGAAATATCCTTTTAACCGGCAATATCGTTGGCGAGTTTATAATCAGTTGGATTATGCACTCATGAACGAAGCTGCACGTACCCTTTTCGAGTACACTGACTTTACGAGCTTCAGCAAACTTCATACGGATGTAAAGACCAATATCTGCCATATCACTCATGCCGAATGGACGCAGGAAGATGATGCTACTTGGGTGTTTACCATCCGTGCCGACCGTTTCCTGCGAAATATGGTGCGAGCTATCGTAGGTACGCTGATTGAAGTGGGACGAGGGAAACTTACTGTTGAAGGCTTCCGGCGGGTTATCGAACAACAAGACCGTTGCAAAGCCGGGACATCTGCTCCGGGGCAAGCCCTGTTTCTGGTAAATGTGGAATATCCCGAAAGTATATTTGAATAATGCGAATCAGTAGTTGAACTCTGATTCCTTGTTTTAGAAAATTAGATAAATGAATGCGATGGCAATTTTGCCCATCGTATGTACTAAAAGTCCAGATGTAGATCTGACTTTCATCGCTCTTTGAATATTTGTTTT
>CDYU01029895.1_pt1 | contig 15794 bp, 11 predicted proteins | sample 480701 | NCBI WGS metagenome assembly CDYU01 (sample SAMEA3182105, study PRJEB8094) | gut metagenome | biome: human; feature: gut; material: Stool; isolation source: human stools | place: Canada | collected 2013-02-26 | reverse complement strand
ATGATAATTTATATGATATTTTTAATCAATTAAAGAAACAAAATGTTTTAAAATCAGAAGATTCAATTAATGAAATAAAAGATTTGGAAAAACTTGAGTATATAGATTCTAACTTAGCTACTAAGTTAAAACAAGTTGTAATGGAAAATGATGGTAATTTAGATGATGTATTAATTATGGAATCATTAAAAACACTGGCAAATAAATCTAATAATTTAAATAATACTACAAAAAAATCATTATAGATAAAAAAGCAAATAGTTATTTTACCTATTTGCTTTATTGTTTTACTAAAACTTTTTGATGAGCTCTATCATATATGCCAGTCTTATCTATAATTTTAAGTGCAAGATCTACTGAAGGCGATTCTATAGGGAATGCTTCTATTTCAGGCATATTATGTTCATATACTAACATTAATATATCAGCCATATCATTTTTGCCCCAACTTTGATTACATAATTTTTCCACAGTTTTATAATCACCTTTTTTATATGCATTTTGCATATTATTTAATGTTTTAGCTAAATCTTTATCTGCCATTATTTTTGAGTAATCATAATATATTTTATTATCAATATCTGTTTGAAATATAAAAGTTATATTTACTGCAGTAATGTCTAAGTCATTTTTTGTATAAGGTTTTAATATTTTTTTTAGTGAATTATCATTTATATATTTTTCATTAAGTAATGTAACTAATAGTATTCTTTCAATATATGAATCTGTTTCGTAATTTTCATATTTTCCTGTATCTAAATTAGCATATGTATGATATTGTACAAAAGGACCAGCAATAGAAAAATAAAAGTTTTCAGTAGAGCTCATAAAATCATTATAATTATTTATATTTTGTTTTGTTAATTCGATTGTGTTATTTGATTCAAAATTATTGTAATATCCAGTGATTTCATCAGTTTTTGTTTCATATTCTATTGGTTCTTCTTTTTTAGTAGTTGTTGTTTTTGTAGTAGTTTGAGTTACTTTAGTAGTAATTTTTGTTGTTGATTCAACAGGTTTTTCAGTAGCAGGAATGTTAGTTGTAACAGGATTAGGTGTAATAATAACTTCATTTGTAGTAGTTGTAATTGTTTCAGGTGCTTTTGTAGTTGTAGATGTAGTGGTAGTTTGTGTTGTAGTTTCTTTTTTGGTAGTTTGAGTCTTATTTGAAGTAGTAGAATAACTAGAAGTATTGTTGGTTTGTATAGTTGTAGTAGAAACACTACTTAATATAGATGTTTCAACTGAAGAACTATCATTTTTTACATTAGAAACATTACAACTAGATAGAGCTATAATGGTAACTCCACCAACAATACTACCAGCAATTTTTAATTTTTCTTTTTTTTCATTCATGAATAAATTAAAGTTTTTCATAATTAACCTCTTTCTATAAAAAGTTAACCCCTTCAATTGTGAATATAACATTGTTTTTTTTAAATGTCAATAATATGGCAAATAAAAATAAAATTAAGGTTGTTATATATTGATATAAAAAAGTAAATATGATATATTTTAAATGTAGAAATGTAAAAAATAAAGGAGGTGTCAAAAATGAATATTAAGAAAAAAATATCTTTTTTTGCACTATTTTTAATATCAAGTTTTTTTATAGTGGGTGAAGTAAAAGGTGATACATATTATCGATATGGTAGTGCAAATGATGTATCAGTTTCTAATTCATCTAGTACTACTCAATCAGCTTGGATAGATAATTATTTTGCATATAGATTTACTTTTGTAAAATCGAATGGATCTATAGTGAGCGGGACTAAACCTGCGGATATATATTTTACGGGAAGTGTATTATCAGATAACCTTGGTAATAGATATAAGTTTAGTAATACTTCCTATAATATTTCTAGTAAGGCAATTAGCATGTCTTCTTGTTCAACAGACGAGTGCTATATGAATAATATAATAAAATATTATAAAAATAATACCAATGGTTTTAAAAAACAATTATTAAGTTTAACTGGAAACAAAACATTTGATGATGGAGAATTTTTGGTCGTAGAAAAATTGTATACAATAGATATACGAACAACAGATGCTGGAACAATGGTTCCGCTTTATGAAGTTTGCCGGGGCGACTATGGTGAGTTAAATCTTTCATCAGATGATTGCTCTGGAATAGATTCAAAAAATCCTACATTTGTTCCTTTGATTAATGTGTATAGTAATGTTTATAATGGTACAGGACTTGAAGTATTGAAAAAATTAAATGATACATATCCAGGAAGTAAAATTAATGGTAAGATTGTTCCAGGGCCATCAAATTCCCTTGATGGAATATATTTTATAAAAAACAATCGTTCAGTAACTAACTTTACAGGTTTAAATATATATGTTGGTGATGAAGTAGATGGCTTTAAAAAATTAACATATGTTACTCATTATAAAGATTATAAAGGTAGAGATACGGTCTCTGGCGACATATCTGATACTTTAGATAAAAATACCTCATATGGTGTTAATATATTTACTTATAAAGATTTTGAAGATCCAAAATGTACATATGATAATCATAGCATTTTTGATGGTGGACGTGATTGGAATAAAGCAACAAATCAATGCTGTGGTAAAGGTACTTATTATAGAGGTATAGCATATAAGAATTCTGCTGGGAAAGCTGTTTATGAAGGTTTATGTTGTAAAAATAAGAATGAAATATATGATTCTGTAAAAAAGGCATGTGTACCACAAACAAATTGTACAAAAGATAACCATGTTCAAAAAAATAGAGACTGGAATTCTAAAAAAAATGTTTGTTGTAATGTAGGGGAATTATTTAATGGAACTGATTGTACTACAAAAAAGGCAACTCAATCAGTAGGTAAAACTGTTACATATAAATTTACTACATATCCTAGCATAAATGAGTGTATGAATGGAACATTAAATAGTGTATTATCAAACCTTGATGTAGAAAAGTCCAAAGCTCGTGTAGAAACTTCAGGTACAAATTTTAATGCGAGGGAAGCAGATTTGGTAATATATAATAGTAAGTATAAAGTTGCCAATAAAACAGATATATATTGTAAAGAGACTTTAACTACTTCTTTTGATGACGTAAAAAACAATTTTAATGATCTATTTAGTGGAGTCTATGTTCCAATAAAAAAACAACCTACTCTAACAAAAGAAATAAGTTGTTATTTAGTTGATCAAAACGCGGGTACTAAAGATAGTAGAGCTAATGAAGGAGCTAGTTTTGTAACTAATCAAAGTTCAAATATAAATGTAATTTTATATTTTATGAATGGTTATAAAGGCCCAAACTACACTAGTAAGGGTACAAATTATTCATTTACAAACCCAAGAATCAAAACAGAAAATGTTTCTGTTACTAATGGAAATACTACTTATGGTGTTAAATATACTTTAGTTAAAGCAAAATTAAAATATACTTTTGCTGGATTGAATATTGAAAATAAATACATAGATATAAGTACAGCTACGAATACTAATTTAATAAATGATTCTAAAAAATATAAGACAATAGATACTTCTAGCATTGGTGTACCAACATCAGCAGTATCTGGACACTATAATAATACTATTTATTTAAAAAACTTGGATGGTTTGTTGAGTAAAATGAATGTTTCTTATTCCACGAGAAAAACACTTACAAAAGATAGTGGTACAGGATATTGTAAATTAAATTACCAAATGCCTTCTGGAATTTCAGATTGTAGTTCTAAATATAGAGAGTTAATAAATAGAGGTGGAGACAACACTATTGGATATTCAGGTAAATGGGAAGGTGGATGGTGTAATTTTGATATATTATATAAAAGTTCTTCATTAGAATACTGTGAATATTATTTAGGTAGAAATGATTCCAATTCTTCGACTGAGTATGTATCTTCAGAAGATAAAACTGTTTTAAATTTTGTTAATAATAAATCAAGTGCAACTGCAACAGCTGCCGCGTGTCATTTTGATATTGAGATAAAAGACTATGAATTGGTATTTAGACCAATAAGTTTGTCTAATCCATTTCCAGGATCTAACGGTAAAGGAAGAACTCCAAACTCTAAAGTTTGGGATACAGATAAAATTGATACTTATATAAAGAATAGACAGGATACATATACAAAAAAGCCATTATACTCAGTAACCTTAACTCCTAGTCAAATACAAAATATAAGAGAATATAATAGAACACATAAATATGATGATTTTAATTTAAAATGTGTTGGTTCAAAAACAGGAACAGCTTGTTATAGTAGTTTCATAAGAACATATTTAAACACCAATAAATCTATATGTGCTAACACAAATGATCAAAGTGAAAAAAGTTTTAATTCATGTGCAGATTATAATAAAAGAACATAAAAAAAGTAGTGTTGACAAGTTTATCAACATTACTTTTTATTGTTTTACTAAAACTTTTTGGTGGGCTCTATCATATATACCAGTTTGTTCAATTGATTTTCGAGCCAAATCGAAATCCATTTCACCACAAGGAAAGTCTGTAATATAATTTGTTAAAGATTCATATTCTATTAATATTGCATCAATAAACATATTATATTTTCCATAATTATCATTACAAAGTTTTTGTAAAAGGTTATAATCTTTTTTTATAAATGAATTTTGAACATTTGTTAAAATTGAGGCTAATTTTTCATCAGCAATTATATTAGAATATTCATAATATCTTTCGCCTTGAATATCATGGTCAAAAATTATCATCATGTTGTCACAAAGCCCTTTTAATTCATCAATAGTATATGGTTTTAAGATTTTTTTTATATTTTCATTATTTAATTCATTTTCATTTAACATTGTAAGGAATATTATTTTTTCAATATAGCTGTCTGAAAGACTTTTTTCATTTCTACCATTATCTAAATTGTAATAAACATGATAATAAAGGAAACTTAGGCTATTATTCTCATGCTTTGCAGATGTTTTGTAGTAAAGACTACTAACTATGTTCATAAAGTCGTCATAATTATTTATGTTTTGTTTTGTTAGCTTTGTTACATTATTTAATTTAACATTATCATAATATCCTTTAATTTCATCAGTTCTTGTTTCATATTCAATTGGTTCTTCTTTTTTAGTAGTATTTGTTTTTGTAGTAGTTTGAGTTACTTTAGTAGTAACTTTTGTTGTTGATTCAACAGGTTTTTCAGTGGCAGGAATGTTAGTTGTAACAGGATTAGGTGTAATAATAACTTCATTTGTAGTAGTGGTAATTGTTTCAGGTGCTTTTGTAGTTGTAGATGTAGTAGTTTGTGTTGTAGTTTCTTTTGTGGTAGTTTGAGTCTTATTTGAAGTAGTAGAATAACTAGGAGTATTGTTGTTTGATATAGTTGTAGTAGAAACACTACTTAATATAGGTGTTTCAACTGAGGGACTATCATTTTTTACATTAGAAACATTACAACTAGATAGAGCTATAATGGTAACTCCACCAACAATACTACCAGCAATTTTTAATTTTTCTTTTTTTTCATTCATGAATAAATTAAAGTTTTTCATAATTAACCTCTTTCTATAAAAAGTTAACCCCTTTAATTGTGAATATAACATTGTTTTTTTTTAATGTCAATAATGTAGCAAATAAAATATAAAATTAAGTTATTACATATTGATATAATAAATCAAATGTGATATATATTTTATATAGTAATATAAAAATAAAGGAGGTGCAAAAAATGAATATTAAGAAAAAAATATCCTTTTTTGCACTATTTTTAATATCAAGCTTTTTTATAATAGATAAAGTTAGTGCAGCTGAATATTTAGTTAGGACAACTGTTGGTGGTCAAAGAGTAACTGCGCAGTATACTCCAGATGAATCAGCTCGTTGGATAAATGACTACTTTAAATCTTACAGGGTTACTTTTTATAAAGCAGATGGAACTCGCGTTGGTGAAGTTAAAGATTATGATTTAGTATCTGGCTGTTGTTCGTATACAATAAATACATACTATACGACTCCAAAATTAGAATTTAATGGTACTTTTAGTGAAGCAAATAAGAATAAAATAAATCAAGGATATAATCCTATAATAGCGAACGCTTTTAAAGATGGAGATTATGATAATTGGAAATCACATCTTTTGAATAATGGCGAGTTAACAAAATTTACCAAAGAATTGTTGAAAAATGCAGGAATAGACATATCTAAAATAAATAAAAAGGATGGATTGTTTATAAGCATCGAAAAAGTATTTACGATAGCTATTGACTATACCATGACAGAATACAAATCTGAGGATGTGTTAGAAGATGGAACAACGGTTGGAGCTGCTATTGGAGAGTGGTGCGAGGTTCACGGCGGTAATAGTGAAATGGCAAAAGAAGAATGTAAAAAGGGAAAAAAAATATATAAACCATTAACCACATATATCAGAGGGTCTGGTGCTGAAATTGGTTATTTAATATATAAGATTGATAATGGACTTAAGATACCTAATACAATTTATAAGGCATATACAATAACATATAATAAAAATGGTATGCGTTTAGAGAAAAGCTCAGTTTCAAATTTATTTGCCCCTCATATTTTTGGACAAGGAATTTACGTTAATAATTTAGATGTATCCAATCTTACTAAGTGGAAATTTAAAATTAGCAATAATAATAAAACTCAAATTAAAAGTGCAGAAGGAATCCCTTATTTATCTGAGTTTAATGAGCCATTAAAAGGCTATAATTTAAGAATATTAGAAATATATGGATTTGATACTGAACCTGAATGTACTTCGGCAAGAGATGCCAATGCTCAAAATAAAAGTTGGACAGGTGAGGCTTGTTGTAAATCGGGTGAAATATATAATACAGTAGCAAAAAAATGCGTGGCATCATTAGATTTTACCCCAAAACAAGGAAAAGTAACAACATATAAATTTACTCCTAATGTTTCTATTAATATGTGTTCTAAAAATAATAGCGACATCAATAATAAAACAAAAGTCGATAGTACAATATATAATTTTTTATTGAATAATTCTAAAGCTACTTTGAATAATAAAGCAATAACGAATGCTGGAAGAGTAGAATATATATTATATAATCAAAAATATTTATTAAATGGAACACAAGATGTTTATTGCTATAATAAATTAGAAACTAATTTTAGTAATTTCGTTAATAATTTACCTAAACAAACTTATAGTGGAAGATTTATTCCAATAACTTCAACTCCAAATATAACAAAAACTATACTATGTTATTCTAATAATTATGATTCGTTGAGTAATTATAGAGAAAAACTCAAAACTGAAAATTCATCAATTACAGTTGATTTGAATTTAGAAATGTTAAAAAATATAAAATATGTATTTTCCGATTTTAAAATTTCATCAAAAACGGTAAATTCAATTAAAAAAAATCAAAAAACTATTTATGGAAAAGGATATAATAGTTTTTCAGCAAAAATTACATATAAGGCAGAATCGTTAAATAAAAACAATGGTAATTCAAACTTTAAGTATGTTAATATACTTAATGCAAAAGGATTCAAAGATGCTTCAAATTATAAAAATAATACTTATAAAACACTTACTTCAAATATAAATATAGGAATACCAACTGAAACACCAAGTAATACATATACTAATACAATTAATTTAAATATTCCAAATGATGATTTGCTATCAAAAATTACTGATTCTAAAATTTATAGTAAGAGTTTTTCAAAGAATGCATCTACATCAAATTATTGTAAAATCTCATATTCAAAGAAGTCTGTAAGTGCAACGACTTGTACAAATGCTTATACAAATATTCTAAATAAATCTAATAAAAATAATTTAAAAGCTTATAATATCAAATATACAGGCTCATCGGCGACTACTACACAAAGTTCAAAAAATGGAACTTGTACTTTTTCTGTAATATTTAATATTTCTGAGAAAGAATGTAACAAAATTACTGGTGCAAATATAAAGACAAATTTTATTAATACTGAAGATTATACAAAAATTATTTTTGATAATAAAACGTCAAATTCAACAATTGGTGAAGCTTGTAATTTTGACATAGAAGTAAAAGATTATGAATTAGTATTTAGACCGATAAGTTTATCTAATCCATTTCCAGGATCAAATGGAAAAGGTAGAACACCTAATAGTAAAGTATGGACTAGTGAGAAAATAGATCGCTATATAAGTTCTAGAAAAGATGCATATACAAAAAAACCATTATACTCAGTAACATTAACTTCTAGTCAAATAAAAAATATAAGAAAATATAATAAAAACCATAAATATGATGATTTTAATTTAAAATGTGTTGGTTCTAAAACTGGAACAGCTTGTTATAGTAGTTTTATAAGAACATATTTAAACAAAGCAAAATCTGTGTGTGATAATACAAATAATCAAAGTGCATCTGCATTTAATTCATGTGCAGATTATAGTAAAAGACAATAAAAGGTAAATTTGTGTAAAAATTGCCTTTTTTTTATTAAACAACTTTTTTTTAAATATAAAATAGGCTATAATAATAAAGAATAATACAAGAGTATACTACGAAAGGAATGATATCTATAATGAAAAAAATAATATTTATGTTTGTTTTATTATTTGCTCCATTAATTGTAAAAGCTGAATGTAGTACGGATGAAGTAATAAGATTAAAATCATTAGCTTCTAAAATATCAATAACTTATGATTATACAGAGAAGAATGGCTATATTTCTTTTTCAGCTACATTTCATAATGTTCATAAAGATTTAAAGTTAATAGATGTTACTAATAAAGAATATTCATCAAATGAAGAATTTTCTGATGTGAAAATAGATAATCTAAACTTTAGTGGTACTTATTATGTTAATATCGTTTCAAAATTACAAAATTGCAAAAACGAATTAATGTTAAAAAAATATTATACTATTCCATATTATAATTCATATTCTTCAGATGAATTATGTAAAGGAAATGAAACAAAAACAGTATGCCAAAAATGGACTAATACAAGTTCTATTACTTATGAACAATTTAAAAAAGCATTAGAAGAAAAAAAAGACACAGATACAAAAACACCAGAAGATGACCAAAAAAGTACAAAACCAAGCATAATAACAGAATTATTTGTTAAATATTACTATATCTTGTTTGGTGGAATTATAGTTATCTCTTTAACGCTTATAATTGTTATAAATAAGAAAAATAGCTTTGATTTTAATACATAAAAAAATAAAAATGGATTGGAAGTGATTAATATAAAAAGGAAATTACTATTAATTTTATTAATTTTTTTAATAAACATTACATCATCTTTTTCAGCTTTAGCTTATGATTCAGGTGTTATTGGTGGCTCAGATTCGAATGTAAATGGTGCAACAGCTGCAGACAAAGAAAAAGGATTAATAATAAATTTTGATGAATCACCTACGATAAGAGTTACTGCTGTTGATAAAAATGGTGAAAAATACAAAAACTCATATTCAGTTGATTATTATACAAAGGAATTAAGTTCAGATAAATATTATACTGGATATAAAACAAATGATGATAGAACTACAACTTCATTAAAATTAAAGAAAGAAATTGCATCATTCTTTGATCTTAGTACAACAGATACATATACAAATGGTGATGTTGCTTCAAAAATAAAATCAACATTAGAAACAAAAACTAATAAAGAAATGTTAGAATTTTTCAAAAATGATTTAAATATATCAGAAAGTGAAGTAACAAATGCTATAAAAAATAAAAATCTTTTCTTAATTATAGAACCAGTTTTTCAAATATATGATGGTTCAAAATATGTAACAGGAACATCATCAGAAATAATAAAATACTTATATACATTAAAAGATAAAGGTACATATCTATATAATATACATTATGGTGGTACATTAGAATTAATGGGTAAAGGCTTAGATATATATTCATCTAAAGAACTTGACTATATCAAAACTAAAGACTTTAAGAAAAATTTAAACTCTGCTTCAAGAAAGGTTATTACAGAATGGACACAAGAAACAGCAAACACTATGCAAGCTTCTAATAATGCATACGGAATGCTTATATACTATGTTGGGGATTTAAACATAGACATACCAGATCCAGACAATCCACCAAGTGATTCATCAAACTATTATATTTGTACAAGCCTACAAAAAGCATGTTTAAATAATAGTGAAATTCAGATGGATGGTATAGTATTCGCGAGAAATTCAGCTAAAGTGTCAGACGAAATATCAGACGATAATTGCATATACAATAATACTAAATATCAATATCCAGGTACTAACTCATACTGTACAATAAAAATGTCTACAACAATGTCAAATGTTTTAAATAAATTAAATAGTGTAAAATTAGGTCAATTTGTAGGTATAACCTCAAAACCATCAGTTCTTGCTGTATGGCAGTGCTTTTCCAAAACAGAAGAAGAAAGAAATACAATCATAAAATCATTAAATGAAAACAAAATGCCAGATATAAAATATAGCTTTTTGGGAATTAATTATACATATAAAAATACTACAATTAATACTTTATATGAATCAAATACAGAAAATAAAACAGATTATAATGATAACTACTATAAAGTAACTAAGACAATACGCTATGGATATAATTATGAATCTAAATATTTAAATAAATGGGTAGATAAAGAAAGTGGAAAAGGTTCTGGAAACAGTATAACAAAACCAATTAGTACAAATGAGTATTCTATAAATAAAAGAGATATTAACTTTGAAGTACCATTTAATAAATTAATAATTGGAGAAAATGAAGTAAATATAACACTTGATTTAAGTTCTAATACATTAAGTAATTATTTAAAACAGTTAGGAGAGCAAAATACTGTTAATAAAACAATTAATAATAAAAAAATAACTTTTTATAACACAAATAGTTTTTATGGAAATAGCACCTATAAATGTCCAGTGAATGTAAATGTTACAGATGAAGATAAAATATATGATTTAGTATTTAGACCAATCGATTTATCAAATCCATTTCCTGGTATGACTGGTGAAGGAAGAACTCCAGGAAAAAATTGGACAAGTGAATTAGTGGGTAAATACATAACCTCAAGACAAGATGTGTATAATAAAACACCATTATATTCAGTAACATTAACACCTTCAATAATTAAAGAAATAAGAAAATATAATAAAAATAATGATTATGGAAATGTATCAACATTACAGTGTGATGATACTGGAAATTCTTGTTATAGTACATTTTTAAGAAATAATTTTAAAAAAATAGTAAACATTAATAAATCATTGTGTTATAATAAAGATAATATGACATCCTCTGCATTTGATAGTTGCGTTGTCTATGAAAACAGAAAGTAGGTGTTAAATAGTGAGAGAATCTTTCTGGGGGGTATTTATAATATCTGTTGGTGTAATACTGATAGGTTTTATATATTTCTTCCAAAATGTAACAAATACTGATGAGCATAATTATACATTAATAAAAGAAACAACAGAAAATGCAATGTTAGATGCTTTCGACCTTGCTGAATATAGAGCAACAGGCACAGTAAAAATTAACAGAGAAAAATTCGTTGAAAATTTTATTAGAAGATTTGCTGAAAATGCTCAATTATCAAATACCTATGAAATAAATTTTTATGACATAGTAGAAACACCTCCAAAAGTAAGTCTAGAAGTAAAATCAAAACAAGGTGGCGTTGTTTCTAATCAGAATGTAGAATTTGACATAACAAATAGGTTAGACGCAATATTAGAAATGGATGAAAATAAGTAATAAAAAGGAGAGAATAATATGAATAATTTTATGAGAAATTTAAAAAAATTTTTTACAAACAAAAACACAGTAACCATATTAGGAGTTATTGCTATAGTTGCAATCCTATACTTTGGTTACACATATCAAATAAACAAACAAGTAAAGCCAACAAGAGTTCCAGTTGCTAATACAACTATTCAACCAAGAACAAAAATAACAACAGAAATGATTAAGTATATAGAAGTCCCAGGAGATACTTTATCTTCAAACGTAATGTTAAATACTGACGAAATAACAAAATTATATTCAAATTATAATACAGTTATACCAGAAGGAAGTATGTTTTATACAGACGTACTTACAACAAAAGAACAAATGCCAGATTCAGCTTTCGTTGATGTAGAAGAAGGAGATATTCCATATCAATTTGCTGTTAATATGGAAACGACTTATGGAAACTCAATTTTTCCAGGAAATCAAATAGACTTATATATGAAAGCAACTAATGATAAAGGCGAAATCATGGTAGGAAAATTCTTAGAAAACGTAAAAGTTTTAGCTGTAAAAGATGCATCAGGACAACACGTTTTTGAAAACAGTGCTGAAAATAGAACACCTGCATATATAATATTTGGTGTAAAATATGACGTAAATATATTATTATTAAAAGCAAAATATTTAACAGAAGTAGAAGTTTTCCCTGTTCCACATGGTGCATGGGTAGGAACTGAAGGACAAATTCAAGTAAGCTCAGAAGAATTAAAGAATTATATCAATGAGAAAACTGTAATGCTATCTGATTCACAATTACAACAAACTGAAAATAATACAAATACAGATAATAACACAGAGGAACAAAATGGATAACAATATGTTTTCCCAAATTGATTTTGGCCCTATTACAGAATATCTAAATGACGATGACGTTACAGATATTTCATATAGTAATGGTGGACAAGTTTGGATAAAAACATTATCAAAAGGAATATTTAGGGTAGATAGACCTCAGATAAATAATGTGTTAATGGAAAAATTAGCATTCCAATGTGCGAATGTAATGGGGAAAGCGTTTAATGCCGCTCACCCCTTCCTAGATGCTGAGGGTGCTGAACTTCGTTTAAATTTTGTACATGATTCGATTGCAAAAAATGGAATCGCATGTGTTATACGTAAAACACCTGCCAAAATTCGTTTGGAAAAAGATAAAATAATAAAAGATAAATACATTTCAATTGAAATACATGATTTTTTAGTGAAATGTGTTGAAGGTCATGCAAATATAATAGTTTGTGGTGAAACTGGTAGTGGTAAAACCGAATTTGTAAAATATTTAGGTTCAAAAATAAAAGAAAATGAAAAAATTATAACAGTTGAAGATACACTAGAACTTCATCTAGATCGTATATTTCCAACTAGAGATATTGTTGCAATGAAAACAAACAATATTGCTTCATATTCTGATGTTTTAGTAACTTGTATGAGACAAAACCCTAAATGGATATTACTTTCCGAAGTCAGAAGTGCAGAAGCAGTAATGGCAATACGTAACTCAATATCATCAGGACACTATATTTTATCAACAATACATGCTGATAAAGCAGAATCAATTCCAAACCGTATGTATAGCTTGCTAGAAACAAATCAAGATATTGAACAATTTTTAAAATCAATTTATAGATATGTACAAATAGGTGTATATATAAGAGGTTACCAAGATAAAGTAAGTAAGAGATTCGTTCGTGAAATTGCTGGAGTAACAGAGTTTTATGTCGATGAAAACAACAATGCAAAATTCAATAATATTTATTTAAAAGGTATAGATGGAAAAGTAACAAAAAATAACCCTACAAAATATTTGTTGGATTATTTATCAGCACAAGGTGTAATATTAGATCCTTATTGCATTTGTCCACCATCACCATTTAAAGATGGTAGTGTTGAAAATGCTGTTCAAAGCAATAATATGGACGCTAGTAAAACTCCTATTCAACCAAATTTAAACGTTCCAATATCTCAAAATTCAAATGAAGAAAATATAGAAATTTTATTCTAAAAGGAGGTTAAATAATGGAAAAAATAATATTTATTCTAGTAGGTGTAATAGCAGTTTTTATTGTAACCTATAGAAAAAAGTCTGGCGAAAATGTATATAAATTTTTTGCAAAACAGGTAGGTAGTGTATATAACAAATATGCGCCATATTCATTTAAAGAAGTTAGACAAAAAGTTAAAGAACTAGGTCAAGAATATACAGTTAAACAATATACTTTACAAATAACAGTATTTGCAGCTGCGGCAGGAATTCTTACTTATTTATATTTTTATAATATAATTATTTCAATAATCTATGCGATAGCTTCAATAATGGTAGTACCTTATTTAACTTATTTAAGATGTAAAAGAGTATATAGTGAATTCATATTTGAACAAGTTCAAGTGTATTGTACAAATACAATAATGGAATTTGCAACCACTCAAAGCTTCGTAAAAGCAATAGAGGGTGTTTACAGTTCAGGAGTACTAGAAGATCCTTTTAAAAGTGATGTAAAAGTAATGATAGATATGGCTTATGAAAACGGTACAATTGAACAATCAATTGAATATTTAAATAATAAATATGATTATTATGTAATAAAAAATATGCATCAATTGTTCTTACAAATTACTAATGAAGGTTCAAAAGATGCTGGACAATCACTTGAAAATATGTCACTTGACATAGATATGCTCGTTGAAGGTGTTTATAGAGATAGAATTGATAGAGCAAACTTCCATAGGAAATTCTTACAATTTGGTATAATGTTATATTTAATGGTTATGTTAGTTCAATTCTTACTTGGAATAGATACATATATATCAATGTTAAGTGATATAACAACAAATATTTTGTTACACGCAATAATACTTGTTAATACTTACTTTATATTAAATGGTGAAAAATACTATAATGAGAATGTAGGTGCTGAATAATGGGATTTTTATTTATATTAATTGGAGTAATATTAATCGCCATTTTGATGGTAAATAGATTCTTAGATGGTAAAAAATTTATAAGTGAAGTAGAACCATATTTTAAATTTTTAATGGAAGATGATTATGAATTTTTATTAAGCGTAAGATATGGAAATAAATATGATTTAAAGAAAAAATTCAATGAAAGAATAATGAGTGCATTATTCATACTTGTAGCTTTAATAATTGTATTTTTACCTAAAATGAATATATTATTTATAATAGTAGCATTCATTGGTGCATTCTTTGTTTATAAAATTCAATATAATCAATTGAAAGGATTTTATAAAAAACATTTATATAAAATTGACTTAATGCTTCCATATTATTTAAAGAGTTTGGAAATTTTAATTCAACATTATACTGTACCAGTTGCTCTTAGAAAGAGTATAGCAGTAGCACCTGATATATTTAAATCAGGACTTGAGAAACTAGTTTCTAAAATCGAAGCTGGTGATTCTAGTGTTGATCCATATATGGATTTTGCAAAAGATTATCCAGTTAGGGATTCAATGAGAATGATGCGTTTGTTATATCGTTTAAGTTTAGGTTCACAAGAAAATAAACAAGAACAATTATTAATGTTTTCTAGAACTATTTCTTCACTTCAAAATAAAGCACGTGAAGAGAAATATAAAAATCGTCTAGAAACTATGGAAAAGAAAACAATGACAATGTTAATGGGTACAGGAGCAGGTATAATAGCGTTATTATTACTTTCTTTAATGAGTATGATGACAGTAGGTATGTAATATTTTAGATAGAAGATTTTCGCTTATATGTGTAAAATCTTTTTTTATAGATATTAAATAAAAAAGTTATTGATGAGAATTGGAAAAATATTTCCAATTCTTATGAAGTCTTGCAGGTTTTGGAAAAATATTTCCAAAACTAAAAAAATTATAACTACAAATTATAATTTTTTTATTAAAGAATGTACATTAGTAGTAGTTTTTATATTTTTAGTATACATAATAGGATAACTGTATAACATCTTATATCCATTATAATCTCTAAGCATTTCTAAATCATTAAGATTGTCACCAACAGTAATAATTTCACTATAATTATTTTCAATTTTTTTTATTGCAGTACTTT
>CDYU01037029.1_pt1 | contig 15934 bp, 19 predicted proteins | sample 480701 | NCBI WGS metagenome assembly CDYU01 (sample SAMEA3182105, study PRJEB8094) | gut metagenome | biome: human; feature: gut; material: Stool; isolation source: human stools | place: Canada | collected 2013-02-26 | reverse complement strand
ATCACAGGCAGAGTGGGAAGCAGGTGAAGAGGTGAGGCTAACCGGTGCAAACTCCTCTAAAGAGGAAGAATGCCTATCCATATGATAACGCCTCGATAGGCCAAACTTTCCTTTCCAATAGTAAAAGCTTGATTCGGTATAGGCTTCATTTATACAGAAGTCTTTTATCGTCAAACCGCTACGCTGTTGACGAGACAGGATTTCAATGAATTCTTCTTTACTCATTTTTTGCATAGTCTTTTTTCTGGCAAAGATCGAGACTTAAAGATACAAAGACAACGGGTACTTTATCGGGGGCTTACAATTATTATGGTGTAGAACTTAATATACCTAGATGGATGGATATAGCAGATAAGTATAAGAAAAAAATGTAAAACTGGATATGGTTGTAGAAATGTAACAATCCAGTCAAAAAGCCGATTGTCATTTCTGATAATCAGCTTCATAGTAAATTATACTCTTATAAAATATGTTAGATTCTACCCTACTAGAACAAATCTGCTATTCATAAAGCTTGAATGACATTTTTTTCTTTGACTTAAAGAATTGTCCTATTTTTAATTTCCTAGAATTACTCACGTCTTTATACGGCTCTGCTAATTCCTTTAGTAATTCATATAGTATCTGATTTACTAATAGCATATCTTTATATATATCCCTTATCTGTTCTCTGTCTTCATAATAGTGTTTATCTTTATAACCTATAAAAAACATATCAGATTTACTAGGGTCACATTGGGGAGCTGTATATCTAAATATAACTTTATTGGGGTGAATCCACCTGCAACCCTCTTTGTATATTTCTGATATTCCGGAATACCTCTTATTTAACTCTCCACACAGATAACCAGCAGTAAGATATTGTTTACCGATACAAAGTTTATTAGTAGGTTTACCGTCCATGAAATATTTAAAGAAACGTTCTTTATCTCTATATAAGAGACAAGCATAAACTTCCAAACAGCAATCTACCTGCATCCTAATAAAGTGTATGGCAGATAGTTTATTTTTATTCTTTAGTAAAGTATTAAAAGCCGCATTATTTTCTAAAGCATACGTAATAATAATATACATAAATAAATATACAGAATAGTGCTTATCAGCACAAACACTACCTAACACTTTACAATACCGTTTTGAGAATTTAATAGGTCTACTCATAGCATAAGTAAAATAAAAAAGGCTAGCCGAAGCTAGCCTAAATTTAATGTACTAGTCCAACATATCTTTCAAGGCTTCTCGTTCACTCTCATTGAGAGTAGAAATATAGCGTTTAGCCCTAGCCTTTCTCATTTCAGAAGTAAGTGTATCTCCCGAATTAATGATTACATTCAAGTTTGCTATAAAAGTCTTATACCTTGCAATATAAGACTCACATTTAGCTTTAACTTGTTCGGGAGTGTCTGTCTCTGAAACAAACATACCGACACCAAAAGTTTTACTCAATTCGCTACGGTCGTTAGATACTAATGCTCCAAGTACATCATTGGAATTAACTGTCATTGTCATAATTATAAATTAATTTAATTATGCCAGCACTATTACTGGCTATTCAGAAGATAGTGCCACAGCAAATTCCGCCACAAAAGTAGTATATTATTATAATAACACAAACAATTTCCAACAAAATTTGAACACTCTATGTAAAAAAAGCTATGATAGTATAGCTTTTTAAGAAAAAGCCCTCCATATTAATACCCAACATTATTATACTAATCCTATTAATACTAGAACTAGTATATCTATTATTATAGTATAAAATATAACTGTAATAATAGCCAACTTATTAGTGACCATATTAATACTGATTGATGTATTAGTATTGAATTTCTGTAAAAATAAAAATAGCAAATGAATTTCTTCAAATGGTGATAACCATGTTAGTTTCCACCATACCAAAGAGATATTTAATTCAAAATGTCAAAGTTACATTTATAGGGTAATTACCAATCATCATCACTTGTTTGCAATGGCTTCTTTAGAACTGTATCAATTTTGTCTACAAGGATTTTATAACATGATAGTGAATAAACAAAAGCTCGTGATGAGGTCACTTTAGGATGTTGTCTGTTTTCTGCAAATGGAAAACAATCAGAAAGTGCCCATATTTGAGTATCTTTAGTAATGCCATTACCTGTTACCCCAAAACCACCACCAAACATTATGACATATCCACTATCGTCATTTATCTTCAATACCTCATAGTTCTGTAAGGTATATGTCATTCGAATACGTTCTTCTTTAAAATCAAATTTAATAAGTGGTCGAATACTTACTCTATATGAGTTATCTCCCATAGTCCGTTTGGCAATATTAGGCAGATAACAACGTGCTATGATTGTTCCTTCTTCCTCATTTGAAACCTGTATAGCTGACTTTGCATCAGAAGACATAGATATGACCCAATCTATAATTTTGTGATATAATTGAGATTTGGACTGACCTTTATACTCTTTTATAACCGATAATGATAGTTCACCCAATTCATTCAACTTATATTCATTGGATAGCTCCTTAGCTTTAGCTGACCAAGACATATCCCCTATATTAGTATATTCTTCTAATTCTTGTTTAGTTACAATTTGGGCATTAATTGTATTACAGACTAATCCTAATAACATTATAAAAATAATCTTTTTCATGTTGACTTGAAGCTTACTATTAGTATGATGTATTTTTGTGTTCAAATGTACAAAAAACAAATTAATTAATCAGATTTTATTATATATATTCTCTAACAAGCCTTGTTGTAAAAGATGTGTTGCAATTATTGATAGAACAATAAAAAAACAGCAAATGAATTTCTTCAAATGCTGTTTTCCAATATGCTTTTTATTACTCCATGGTTATTAAAGCTGATAAATCGTAAAATTCACCAAGATTCTTCGCATAATATACTCCCTTTACAGTAGCCATTTTATTTGGATATGGTATTATACCAACTCGTTCTAAATCTAATCTGTCTGCATCAAAGCAAGTATCAATAGTTGAGTTACCTGTTCGCAATGTTGTAGTATGAAGTTCACAAGCCTTAGACAATAACTCAAATTCATTATCGGTTAGTCCTTTTAGTAATGTGTGCCTAATCCCATTAATCATAATAGCGGCTCTTTTTCCATGTTCAACGTCATAACCATTATCTATTCTGCATTTATCATGCAGATAAGCAAACAACCTAACAACCGTAATATTTACTTCTGATGTGGCAAGTATTATTCCGTTACGTTCCACTCTTTGCCAATGTGGTAAACCATGAGTTTCCCCAAGCTCCCAACCTTTTAAAGCAAATTGTTTGATTGCTTCTATATCTAAAGAAGCTAACTCTTGCATAACCAACCTTTTTTTAAACTCTGAAAGATGCTTACTATGATTATCCTTTCTTCTATGAAACCACTTAAACATATAAGTATGTTCTAATTCCGTATCGTTAGTTAGATTGTACACTATTTGAATTTCTTCAAATGCTGTTCTTTATTATTCTTTTATCTACAAACATCTCATAAAATCTCTGCATTATATCAATAAATTCGTTTGGTAGTCTTTTCAATACTTCTTCCCTTATGTATTGAGGTATCTCTTTATAATATGCTTCTGCTATTCCACCAGTGATAGCCCCCATTGTATCAGCATCACCACCTAAAGAAATAGTAAGTCGAATAGCACTTTCATAATCTGTACTCTCCAAGAAAGCGATAATAGATTCTGGAACTGTACCTTGACAACTCTCATTGAAGTAGTAAGTAGGTCTTATTTCGTCACAGGTTCTACTAAGATTATATCCAAATGTAGTTTCAATATACTCTTTAATTTTCTGTTTAGATTTACCTGTACGAGCCAAGTATATACAAGCTGCTGTTGCTTGTGCACCTTTAATTCCTTCTGGATGATTATGTGTGACTTCTGCACTTTGTTTGGCAGCTTCTAAAGTCTCCTCTAAAGTATTAAAAGCCCAACCAACAGGACTAACACGCATAGCAGAACCGTTTCCCCAACTATTGTAAGGTTGGGGATTATCTGCTTTTAACCACTCGCAAAACATACTTCCATAACTACTAGGATAACGATTACCATAATCCTGCATAATACCTAATAAACTATCGCTAGTTAATAGCCAATCAGCATTAGCGATAGTCATTATAGTATCATCAGTAAAGTGTGATGAAGAACCATTGAATAACGAGAAGTCTATAGACTTTATTGGGGCAAACTCATAGTAAGAACCTATTATGTCTCCTGCTATTGTACCTATTAATATATCAGTATTCATTATTACTAAAGTTAAGTTGGAATAAAGATAAGAATTAATCTTTGGATTTCGATATACTTCTTAAATACTCTATATACTCTTTGTCACTTATCTGTTCTATTGCGCCATCCATTTCTTCATCACTATAATCACCACCCCAATTGCATTTTGTTTTACGATAAAACATTAATGCTTTCCTTTCTTTCTTAGTCATCGGTGGATTTATAGTTTCTAAATCCGTGTTATACTTCTTTTTGCCATTGAAGTATAAAAGTACACCTATAATAAGCACTATTCCAAAATCATTCTCAAATAATATATTAATGTAATTCTTTGGCAATAATCTTATCATTATTGTATAGACAGATAATAGCTCTCGCTTCTTCCTTTTTTGAATCAGTATATTCCAACTTCACTGTTAGAATAATATCACGCTCATAAGTTTTTTTACAAGTAGCTTTACTGTAAAAATATCTATCACCCTTAGTATTGCCTTCAATAGTATAACTATGGTCTGTAATATCTTTCTTGACAATTCTATTGCCTTGTTCTATTTCTGTATCAATCATTATATCAAACCATTCATGAAGCGAATAATCATCTTTAAAAACATCGAAGTATGTAGCATACACATTCAAACAGATTGTACTATCTTCATTTACGAAATGATTGCCATTACTTAAATCTGATTCTTCTCCATGCGTAAAGCTAGAGGGATATACCAAGAAATAACCAAAAGTCCTATTCCAATAAAACCTTGTATCATTATATTGGTATATCCTATTTCTGTAATCAATCAGTTTCACACCTTTTACTCCTAATACAGAATCTACCCATTGCAAATGCTTAGCTTCTGATATATCCAAAGTAGGATGATTATCATATATAGATAGGCTATCAGTAATCAGTGTATCAGTATTCTTATTACCAATACATAATAGTAGTATAACTATGCATAAATATTTCCTAATCAATAACAACCACATTTATTCCACAAGTCATTCAATTCTTGTTCTAATTCTGTATCATTAGTTAGATTATATGCAATCTGAATGTCTTCACAAGCTACCTTTTTCTCATTCAAGTAGATACGACAGATAGCCCTATTATAATACGCCATTGCATCTCGTTTAAAATCATCTGTATCCAATGCTTTAGTCCAATCAGATTCAGCTTTATCCCACATATTCATATCCATATAAATAAATGCCCGTTGAGTATAATTATCTGGCTGTGCATTATTCAAATTTATCGCTTTTGTTATATCTTGCAAAGCTTCTTCATTCCTTTTTTGAGACCTATATAGGTGACAACGGTTTATATATCCTATTGGATTATTAGGATGATATTCTATTGCTTGACTGAAATAAGATTCTGCATCTCTATTGTTATCAACAACATAAGATATTATACCTAAGGCATTTAGAGATTGAATATCTTCGGCTTTCTCATTTAATATACTTGTAAATATATCAATAGCTTCATTAAAGTTTCCTTCATGCATAGTAGAATAAGCATATTCTTTTTGATAACTATCCATATCAACAGTAAAATTTGATTTGTATTTATCTAAATCAATATTTCTAAATTGCCATCCTCTTGAGGTATTTCCATAAGTAATACTAATTTTATGCAAAGTCGATTTGATTGGTGGAAAAAACACTTTGAACTTATAATTAGAAGCCAAAGATACTTTTGTCCCATTCATTTTATCTACTCCTATCGTTGATGAAGTAACATAATATTTACTATCGTTATCTAAGTCGTGAATAAGAAAACCGTCATCGCCTTTATCTATCTCGCACCATATATACATTTCCCCCATAGATAGATTCAGATTCGTATATGAAAGATATGCGATTGTTACATCATCTTTAAATTCTATAGCATTCAAAACCACTTCACTATTCCTTTCATTAGGTATATTCAAGATAATAAAATTTTCTTTATTGTTAAATTTGGGATTAAAGCGATTAAAATCATTACTCGTCAATGCAGTAAGTCTTTCTTTATTTATAGATACCCCAAAATTAAGATTTTGCCCTCCTGTACGATTAAATGTCGCAACAGCAAACACTTCCCCTTTTTCATTCAATAATGCACTACCACTGCTTCCTGGAGAAATAGGTGCAGTTACCTGTATAATATCACCATGTTGTTTATCATTCCTTAATGACGCCACAATTCCATCAGAAACACTTTTCTCTAATCCTAAAGGACTACTTATATTATAAACTCTATCTCCTTGTTCTGTGCCTTTAGTAGCAAATTCTAAATAAGGAAATTTTTGATTAGATAGAGCTATTATCGAAAACTTAATAATATCCCATTTTTTATCAGAAGCCAATACCTTATCTATTTCGTACTCTTTCCCATCGCTAGTTTTAAGCATTGCTTTTACAGCACCATCCAACACGTGGTAATTTGTTATCCCTGTACCATCACTATCAATAAAGAAGCCAGAGCCACTACCTAATGGAGCTCCGTATTCATCGTAAGTATAGATTATAAATGTTGCACTCTCTGTATCATGTATAATATCCTTCAGATTTTTTTGGCATGAACTAAAGAATGCTAATATAACACCAAGTATCAAAAATATATTCTTATTCATATTTATTCAATTTTAAAATTAGGATTCTTTTGTAATGTTCTCCGTTTATTTGGTGTATTTGAATTCTTTGATTTGGGTGTATGCGTTTTCACATTTTCATCTCGTTGTATAATATCCATGTTCCCTTGAATCTCTGTTGTGTAATGCAGAATTTTATTATCTGTTGAGATTTGTACAAAAGCCATATTAGTATATTCTCGTTGACCTATTGCAACTAGTGCAACACCTGTTTTATTATCATAAGAATTTTGATAGTACCATTTTGCATAACTAATTTTATCTATACTCCCATCATTAGTTCTTGCTCTCTCATAGTCTTCAACAATCAGTTTCCCCCATGATTGGCTGTTATGTAAAGGATGTACATTAGCCAAACAAAGCTCACCGTTATCTAAGTATAACGTTAAATACGCCCTTCTGCTCTTAATAATAGAAGTAATGTCTCTGTCATTTTCGTAAGCGTTAATAATACTAAGTCGACACAATTCCTGTTGATTAGTATTATTGCTTTTTAATTGAACTCCAAAGAAATGCCAAGACCCTGTGTCTCCTTCAATTATATCCAATTCTTCTGTGTTTTCAGGTATAGCCTCAAAAATTGCAGAAAATTCAATTTCTTGCCCTGGGTGACATACCGTTTGTCCATCTTTATTGGCTATTCCATTAGTAAATAAAAGTTTATACTTCATATTCTTTACCTTTAAATACATAGAGTTGTTTCCATCTTTAGGGAGTGATAAATAGATATAACGTGAATTACTCTCATTAGACCTGTACAGGAAATCCACTTGTGTATGTGCACTCAATATCGTTATTTTCTTTATAAAAATATTATTTTGAGATGCATGTTTTACGTTAGGAAATACAATATCTTTAGAATATGAATAGGTACATTGCCATATTGCTAATATGAATGTTATGACTGGTAGAATTTTTCTCATAAATATAAAAATTGGTATTCTTTAATAGAAATGGATTATGATTGTTTTTCAAAATTGGCAACATTGCTTAATAAGCCTTGCTACAGTAGGTATAATTATATATCTGTTTCCATATTATTCAACACATTTATGTACCCTGTTCCCTTTAGATACTGTTATACAATAAAAAAGGTGTGGAACGTATTGTCTTATCTCATTCTCTGGCTCTCGCATTGCCTTTGGTACGGATAAAACAATAGCCCACACCAATATTGACAATATCTAAAGCCTTAAAGATATAAGGTAGGTATATATCAAATGGTGTGGTGCTATTGCTATCATCTTCGTACCGTTATCAAATTTGCGAGATTTGAGAATGGAAGATAATTTCAATAACACCTTTCGTAATATGTCCTTTCAGACCTAACACATTAGGTATCTGAAATTGCCACAAAGTTACGAAAAGCGTTCGTAATAGCAAGAACTATTGTTTATTAAAAGTTGAGAGCTATCCCTTCTTTATAAATCCATGGTAGTGGAAAAATTCAAGACCACCCATATAAAAACTAAATCTCTGAATTTTTCCACCCCACCGATATTTCATGCTTATGGCTTTATAAACTGATTTTTTATCCGTTGAACGGTGGAAATACCAATACTTTGTAGCTTAGCTATATTTCTGATTGAATAACCTTTTCTTAGTAAAGCAATGACTTCTTTGTATTCTTCTTTCTTCTTATCATCCGTTTTGATTGAACCTGTCTTTCTGCCAAGTTTACCACCTTTGGCAATATAATTTGCCCTACCACTATTCAAACGGTATTGAATATTACTTCTCTCAATATTTGCCATTTCTGCAAGTACTGTCACCATAATAGAAGCAATTGGATTAACTTCCCCATTTGGTTGCAAAGTATATAAGCCTAAGTTCTGTATGTAAACCGATACTTTCGATTCATGCAATATATCTAAAGAGCGAAGAACCTGTAATGTACTTCTCCCTAGTCTTGACAATTCAGACAAAAGTAGGATATTCACAGATTCACGTTTACAGTATTCCAAACATTCTCCTAAAATCTGTCTTTCCTCTATTTTCTTTGCACCTGAAATATGCTCCTGGAATATATTCACTATTTCTATATCCTGTGAAATAGCATATTTCTTTAAATCCTCTATTTGTCTGCTCGTGTCCTGTCTGTCATTACTTGACGAAACACGAGCGTATATTACGGCTGTTTTCATTTTATTCTTTGATTAAATTGATAACATGAAAGAATGTGTTCAAACCACCTTTGCAGATTTATTTGAACACATTTCTATTTTGAACACAATAAGTAGTTAATGACGATTATTCGCTTCCTCAATATCCCATAAACCTATAAAAATCACAAGCCATATCAACGGCACACACGCACTAATCATAGCCAATACCACAAAAAAGAGCCAAACAAGTATCTTATAATAAAACATGATTCTTTGTTTTAAATAGATTAATAATTGAACGGTTTATTTCCATATTGATAATCGGTTATTGATAAACAGACTATATCAAAGAAAGAGTGTCCTTTACCTGAATAGAAATACTTTTGATAAATCTCATCATTGAAACTATCTAATAAAGCATCTAATTTCAGTAACCAATATTTCAGCGCTTGTAATCTCTTTATATATTGGAGATTGTTTTCACAATGGCAGATTGTCTCTTTTAAATGCTCAATCTTACCTACTATTAATGTTATCTTTTTATCCATAATAATACAACTTAATAAAAATAGGAGAATACCCATTTCTGAATATTCCCCTGTTTAATCAATCAATAAACCACTTATATTTAGTGTCTCCATGCAAAGCGGCATTTATTCCCGTTGCTATTTCGGTTGCATTTACCGCTCTATCCAAGAATGAATCTATATAACTGCTCTTGTTTGCTCCTGTCAATAGATTATACAATTTCCACATACTAATATCATTCCCCAAGCTCCCAAAATTCTTATCATTGATATATGCTTTTGCAACTGTATTTATTTGTGAATCAGTGATAAGCATTTTAGGAATATCTTTCTGATAACCTTGTGGCAATGATTGATAAAGTCTCATTCTCCCAAGTAATTGACAAAATTGATGTTCTGTGAGATATGAGTTACCAAGTGTTTGCAACAAATGTAGATGTTTTGCAGGTTGGTAACTCTGAAACATTTCCAATACAGCCCGATATAAATCTTTGGTATTAGTAACTTCCAAACAACTAAGAAAACCGTCTGTTGATACACACAAATTTGTGCATACTTTACAGGTAAAGCCTATAAATACTTTAAATCGTTCTGCTCCTTTCTTTGAATACAGATTTGTGTGATTATAAGCTCTCACACCACCAATAGTAAGAGTTAGCTTATTTCCGTTCACCGTTTCGTAAATCGTAGGAATCTGAATAATAAAAGCACATCTTTCGTAGTAGATAGTCTTGTCACTTTCTAATAACTGATTGGCTGGCTTATGAATAGCACCCGAAATACGACCCTTAATAACATGACTTACACGAATATCGGGCTTATCAATACTTTCACCACTGAAGAACGTATTTGCAGCGTCATAAACAGTATCAATAAATGCAGGGTGAGGAATTGTAAGCTCATTGTCTTTGGCAAATACAGGTGTAATACAATCTTCTTTCAAATGTTGCATTGTAACCTCTAGTGTATTAGCTTCCAAGAAATGAGGATTCTCTTTTTTAACTTTTGGTTGTTCTTCGATTATTGTTGCTTCTTCTGCATATTCACCAAAGTTACTTTCTCTTCTTACCTGTGGCACATTGCCAATAATTTGTAGATTTCTCATAACGAATAAAATTTTAAATGATTTATAAATTGATTACGTGGATTGAAATATATTTCGTTTTCTATCCAACTACCCTAGGGGGTTGTTAGAACTACTCTTCACGTGTTCATGTAACTTTCAATTCTGTAAATCATAGGAGAAGTAAGCTGATATATATTTAAGCTCCTATTTTTATAGGTAGGGGGTATTATATATAAGTACCTATACTTTATTGCGTGCTTATGTATTACTATGCACTATAATAGAAAGGAGAGTATTATACTGCCATATAAAGATATGCTAAGTAGTAATATTAGAAATTGAGTATTGTTTATTTTTTTACCTTGTTTATTATGAGTAACTTTGAGTATTCTTAAAAATCAAGAACTACCTGTTTGCCAATGGTTCAACTCCTTGAATTATATGTAAATCAAACAGGTCATATTTGCATTTTCCCACACTTCCATTGGGAAAATTAACTCCCATATTTAAAATTGCGAACTGTTATATCCCTTGTATTAGACAAGAATTTAGAAGTTCCACAAAAAAAGCCGCAGTTGAGCACATTTGTAAGTGTACTCGCTTGCGGCTATTTTTGTTTTTAGTTGGGCAGTAGACTACTTTATTCGTCAAAGTCTCTATAATGGGCTTATTTGACCTTAGTAAGCATCTTTTCCTATACTTCATTTATCGAGTTTTCTAATAAACTAGTTTTAATCGTCACAATCCAAAACAACTGACTTTTGTAATTTTTCGGGATAAATACTTCTAGCTGCTATAAACGGATATTCACTTTCATTGTTTATACACATCTCTATTATCTGTGGCTTTCTTGTCTTTGTACTTATGTTTAAAAATGCTTTTTTAAAATACTCCCAATGTGGTTCTTCTGGAAGTGTTGGAAATCTCATTGGTAAAAGAATATCATTTATATAAACTTCAAACATTAAAGGGGAATATTCCTTAAACCTTACTGCTTTTGCATTATATATATTCCACCAATCAAATATATAAGGAGCACACATTAGAAGCCCGTCACATTCCATTGGATTACCTTTGCTACTAAATTCATATCTATTCGGTGGTACTACTTTTTTTTCTAAACAATACTTATATATACTATTATATACCCTATCTTCTAATGTACCATTGAGATTAAGTAGAAAGGAATCTTCTAAAATGATATACCCACGTGGTATAGCTCTTATTAATCCTAAATTCTCACACCTACTCAATAAGCTTTTAACTTTCTCCCTGCACATCTTTAACTCTTCTGCTATGGACTTTATATTTGCTTTTTCCTTTCTGCAATTGGGAGTATAAATCTTAGTAGTGCCTATGTCACATAAACAAGCAAGACGAATTAAAAAGCCTTTTATCTCGTTCTCAATATCTGTCCTGTATATAAACTGTGGATTTAAAAAGTAGAAGCTTTGTGGTTCATGGAAACAGTATAAATTCTTCTTCCGTTTATCTCCCTCATAAGGTACACCAAGAGCTTTATCAATTTCTTTTTTATCCTCTTCATTATTGGGATTCAAAGTTTTTATGGATAATATTGATTTATATTCTTTCAATTTGCCAATATAGCCCTCAACTGTACTTTCAGATAAATTTAGTTCTTCTTGCATCTTTTTCTCGCCAATAGCGGAAGCACATTCTTTATTGCATTTAGTCCGTATATAATAAAGTAGTAATGCTTCCATATTGGCACTTTTACTTTGAGGAATACGTATCAGGTCTTTGTTTACCGTTATATATTTCATCAGTAGCTATGAAGTCGTGGTTATCAATCAAAACAATCTCCTGTTTTTCTTTTTCTATCTTCCTGTATCGTGAAGTACCAAAAAATATCTTAGCTTCTTTTCTATTCTTAAAAATTATTCCTGTTGGTTTGTGTAGTATCATATATAAAATACGAAAAACGGGGTGTACCCCTATGGATATTAGTATATTTTGTATTAGTATATTATCCTTGAGTATCTGACACTTTGAAAAACGAGAATCTGACACTTCATATAAATCTTAGTTAAATTGCATTTGGGGTATCGAATAGACCGTGATAACTTTTCCCTGTATCTTCCTTTTGCTTTTAATATAGCCATTTGAGCTAGCCCATAAGCCAACTCTAAGCCTGTTATCTGTTACTCCTTGTTTTAGTGCTTTTTCTCTGATTTCTTCATAGGTGAATGTTTGCATGATACTGTTTAAAATAAAAAACGGTGATAAAATTGTGTATCTTTTGTGTCTGTGCTATCTTATATACTATTTGTAATATATTGATACAAAGGTACTAAGTTTTTAGGGAGTGACCTAATACTAGTATCACAAACTGAAAAAATCGACTAGAAATACAAACGTTGTCTGTTTATTCTTTAGCTTTACTATATGATTTTGTTTTTTTATCTTTTGTGGTATCATATTCTGTTTTTTGAGGTATTCTATTAACCTTCACCCAATTTTCCTTTGGTATAAGTTCTATCACTTTTGTTATCGACATTTTTCGTTTTTGCGTTGATAAAGAGAAGTCTGTGAGTTGTTATTTGGGGTATGCTTCTATAAAAATACTTTTCTTGCTTGTCAAAATGATAGATATTGTCTGGTAAATAAACCACTGTTCTATACCATGTTGACACTATAGAATAATACTTCTTTGATTAATTTCCTAACAGCTTCTACGGTTTTTCTTGATTGAAAAATGTTAATAGCTTTCTTGCGAAACTTTTGTAGTTCAAGCAAAGTAGATTCAGCAAATAAGTAATCTAAAATCTTAATTGCTTTTAAATATGTTGATTATCAATGATTTCTAACTATGAAAGTGTTTTTTGTGCTATTCGTCCAAAAATAAAACTCCGTTATGCGCCAGGCTTATTTCTCCCGGTTGGGGAAAACTTCCGCCTCCCACCATTGCAACTTGCGATATCGTATGATGGGGATCACGGAATGGCCGTTGGGAAATCAGTGAAGAGCCCCGGTTTAGTTTTCCTGCAACGGAATGTATTTTGGTCGTTTCCAGGCTTTCACCCAGGGAGAGGGGAGGAAGGATGGAAGGTAACCGTTTAGCCATCATTGATTTACCACTGCCGGGAGCGCCGATCATGATGAGATTATGTCCTCCGGCGGCAGCAACTTCCAACGCCCTTTTCACATTCTCCTGTCCTTTTACGTCTGCAAAGTCCAGGTCAAAGGCTGTTTGCTGTTGATAAAACTCTTCCCGCGTGTTGACAACGGTCTGTTCCAGCTCCCGCTCACCATTGAAGAACTGGATAACTTCTTTGATATTACTGACGCCATATACCTTCAGTTGATTGACAACTGCTGCTTCCCGCGCATTCTGTTGAGGAATAATGAGTCCCTCAAAGTTTTCTTCACGGGCTTTGATAGCAATAGGCAGTGCTCCTTTGATAGGCTGAATGCTCCCGTCAAGACTAAGTTCTCCCATCATCAGATAGCGGGATAACTTTTCGGAAGATATGGTTTCGCTGGCACCCAGCAAGCCGATGGCAAGAGGCAAATCATAAGCCGAGCCTTCTTTGCGGATATCGGCCGGTGCCATATTTACAACCAGGTTACTGGTCGGCATTTTATAGCCATTGACTTGCAGTGCGGAGATAATACGTTGGTGACTTTCCTTCACTGCGGAATCCGGAAGACCGACGAGATAGAACATACAGCCACGTGAGCTGTTGACTTCGATTGTGATGAGTGTTGCATCAATCCCTTGAACAGCCGCTCCGAAAACTTTAATTAGCACGTTTGATTACCGTTTATTTCTTCTGTTTGTTTTTCTTTTCTTTTTCTGTCGCTTCCTCAACGATGTTTTCTATTTTCTTTTTCAGCTCTTCTCCCCGAAGGTTCTTAGCTAAAATCTTTCCGTCCGACGAGAGAAGTATGTTGGCAGGTATTTTATAGATAGAATATTGCTTGGCTACTTCAGAATTGAGTCCGCCGAAATCGCATACCTGTTCCCAGTCCAGCGTATCGCGTTTGATGGCGTCTTTCCATTGCTGCTTGTCTACATCCAGTGAGATGCCGAGCATTCCTATATATTTGTTCTTCTTATACTTTTTGTAGATTTCTCTTAGCTCGCTGTTGCTCTGCTTCTGAGAGATGCTGTCGTTCCAGGAAGCCCAAAAGTTGATCAGCAGGCTTTTCTGCTTGAAGGCGTCTGATGAACGGGTAATCTTTTCTCCTTTCGCATTGGGCAGGCTGAAGAAAGGTGCATATTTGCCAATCTCCGATTTTTCTGCCTGAGTGATTGTTTCATTCAAACGTTCGATATACGGTTTGTCCTGTAATACACCTGTCATTACTTCAACTAGCTTTTTAATTTTACTGAAGTCAGGCGTTTCTTTCTGAACGAAGTATTTGTCTAATAAGTAAAGGCTTACATAGGAGGAGTGATGTTGCAGTATGAACTCTTCCGCCATTTCTTCGGCAGTGTTTGCTTTCTCTACAGTTATTCTTTTATCCACTGTTTCTTCGCCGGCTTTTTCTGAAGGATCAGCCGGATCTTCCAGTGCTTTTTGGAAGTCTGTAAACTCCTCATTGTATATATTTCCACTGATAGTCAGGAAATTCAGATTGATCGTATCTCCTTTTATTTTGATCTTGTTACCCTTATCAAGAAAGACAGGATATTCAATCCGGTTCTTGAGTAACAGATAGGCAGAAGTGATCGTATCTACGCTGGTAGTGTAGGAGAACTTATCGTTTTCTACATAAATGGTGTCTATCCGGTCGTACAGTTCGTCCATGCCGTACAAATAAAGTGTATCTGTTCCGAGTCCTTTGATCTCTCCGGTGATGGTTGTCTCATTGGAGCCCTTCTTGCATCCGACCAGACAGATAATGATGAGGATTAAAATACTACTCTTTTTCATTGCTTTGATTTCTTTTCTGCGAAAGTACGGTTTTTTACAGATAAAAAAAAGAATTGCCCGTCATTTGTAATGACGAGCAATTCTCAATATCTAAAATAGAGTGGTAATTCTCTTATTTGATGATGCTCATGAAGTCTGCATTTGTGAAGAACTTAGAGAATTCCAAGTCTGTTGCAGCTTTCTTAGCCAACGCAGGTTCTTTAGCAACAGCGCTCTTCAAGCTGCTGGTTACCATAGAAGAATTGTTAGTTCTAGCACCCAGAACTGCCATCAGGTAGTCTGTGTAAGCATCTGGTTTTTCTACGCCTGCCAGTGTGTTTTTAGCTTTGTTGTAGTCCTTAGCAAGGATCTGAGCCAAAGCAGCACTGTTAGTCTTAGCGTCACCGAATGAGTTAACTGCTCTTTCGTACTGGCCTTGAGCGATGTACAGGTTACCCATAGATTCGCCAAGTTCTTT
>CDYU01038336.1_pt1 | contig 16161 bp, 24 predicted proteins | sample 480701 | NCBI WGS metagenome assembly CDYU01 (sample SAMEA3182105, study PRJEB8094) | gut metagenome | biome: human; feature: gut; material: Stool; isolation source: human stools | place: Canada | collected 2013-02-26 | reverse complement strand
CTTGATAACTCTCAATATTCTCTCTAATTTTATCCTTATCTATCTCTACTACTTTATTTGTCTTATCTATCTTTAAAGTAGTTTTTAATAAGCTTTTTAAACTCACTAGAAGTCTCCTTCCGCCAATCTAAAGCTTTCATTCTCAATTTCTTCCATTAAGAAATCTTGGAAGCTCTTTTGCTCTTCCTCAGTAACTTCTTCTTCTTCAAAGCTGCTGTGCATAATATCTTCTACACTATCGCTCTTTTGCTTGCCAGCTTTTTCAATATAGCTTTCAATAAGTTCTCCAAGTCCAAGCTCGTCCCGCACAAGTCTATTTACATAATTTTGCATATCTTTAATCGTGAAATCTACTTTATCTTGCGGATATTCTATTGGATTATCTTTTTCTGGAATTATTCCGCCTTCACGTTCAACAAAAGCTACTAGCTCTCCAATAGAGTCAAGATCTCTTGTTTCCTCTTCTTTGTTTTGAGCTTCTGTAAATTTACCAGATTTGCGGAGAGAGTCAAAAGTAGCAGATAATTTTTGAAAACTAGAGAAATCATCTACATCCAGTGCACGATCCATCTTTAAAGATACTTTACAGATCTTTTTTAAGATGTCCTCTCTGTCCGCATTTAATTCATATTCACTAGCATATTTTTGATATTGCTCTTCAAGTTTAACCCATTCTGAAGGTCTATAGTTAATCCCCCATTTTACCATTAGATATTTAATATCTTCTTCAGTAAGTTCGTCTGAAATTTTACCTTCATCTATCCCTAAGTCTGGAATGAATTGCGGACGATCGTTTTGCGGAGCCAGTGACTCTTCCTCTATTGGTTCATCTTCTTCAACTTCAGGTTCTTCTTCTAAATCATCTAATTTTTCTTCTTCTGTTTTTTCCAATTCTTGAGTTTCTTTAATATTATCTAAGTCCTCTTGGCTAAAAACAAATTCACTATCAGCAATATCTTCTACACTAGTTTGACCTTCCACAGAAATTTCTCTAGGGGTTGGTTCTTGAGCTGAAGAAGGCTGTCCCGCAATATTAGATAAAGTTTGATACATAGCAAAACTTATTTCGCCATTATCATATTTCTCTTTTAATTCTTTTTCTCTAGCTTCATCTACTGGAGGCTTTACTTCATAGTAGTATTCCTTATTTAATTTATCACTGTCCGCAAAAGAGAAATTACAATACTGAGCCATATTCATTCCTCTAATATATTTACCAATAACAGAGCCTGGTCCAAACTTTTGCGGATCTTTTAAATATGTCTTATTCGTCTGCTCAATCCACAAATGCTCAATATAAGGAACATCAAACATTTCAAGAATCCACAAGAATGTTTCTGGCTTTCTATTGTCTATATACATTGTTAAACAGCTTTTGCAAAGAGAGCAGCGTTCTCCAGTTTTCATCTTGAAGAACTCTGTCTCTCTCTTTGACCTGCCGCATTTTGAGCAGATTAAATTTCCACCTGGCATAATACTCCTTTTATTTCTTCCTGCGACACTCTTTGCAAATGCTATAATAGTGATCTTTAGAAGTGTTTCTAGAAAAGAAAAGAGGATGTGCTAGCTTAGTCTCGCCGCATCTGCCGCATGTTTTCCATTCGCCATACTCTTCATTGGTGTAATACCAAATAAGCCAATTCTTTTGAGCTTGCTCGGCTAATAGTCTAGGAATTTTCTTTCTCCAAAGTGTAGAAAAATATTGTTCATTGTGTTGAACTCCATAATTTGCTTCCATTAATCTCTGAATCTCTTCATTAGTTTTTCCATCAATTTTCCAGATTAAGAGATCATAAAGAATGGGTTCATTTTCTAGCGCTTCATCTACTAAATTTTCTAAATCCAATAGTAGAAAACGCATATCTGAATAAAAGTCATCCCAACTTTCTTCCTTTAGTTGAGAATAATAACAAAGTAAGAAAGAAACATGCTCAGGCTTGAATAAAGTAATAACTCCATCAGACTTTGGCATTTGGTTTTCATCTAAAACAATATTTTCACTTAAATCCATATGAGCCATTGTTTTAATTTGATTAGAAGATTTTCCTCTAGTAGGAACCCCTTTAGCGGATGCCCGCATAATATAGACCTGCTGCCAAGTTTCAATAATTTGTTTCTTGAGAGAATACTTAGCAAGTCCTTGTGCTTTTTCAAACTGCTTTTGGAGAGTCTTGATTAATTCTAGACTTTCTTTAATTTGCGGATTTTCGTCTATTTCTTCTTGAGAAATCTTTTCTCTTCTATCCATGATTTGATTCTTGTCATTGGAAATCATGGCATAAAGACCATCTTCTCCATTTTCTAGATTAGAAACTATTTCTTCAAAAGAAACTTGTCGTTTATTGATTGTTACTTCTCTGTTCTTTGTAACGATAGGATGTTCTTTTTTATGCTCTTTCTTTGTTTGATCCTTATCTGTTACAAAAAGAATATAGTCACTCATATAGGAAAGATATTGCGGAGAAATGTCTCCTTTGGTTTCTTCTACTATTTTATTAACGTATTCAATTCTATCTTCTGGAGTTTTTAAACTATAATCAAATCTCAAGTAAGTCTCCTTTTCTATAGCTTTAACTTACTCAATCATTATAGCATTTGCAGTATCGTTTGTCAATAGTCTTTCTAAAAATTTTTTAAAAAAGACCAATATTTTTTACACTGCTTTGACCAAAATTAGTCCATAAAATATTTTCTTTACAAAGAAAATAATATATTATATAATATAGGTATAGAAGAAAGGAAATAAAATGGGTTTTGGAACTAACTTTTGTAGAAATATGTCCAAGAGAAGTTTTCAGTATGCTGTAAGAAGCACTTATCCACTTTTTGAAAAAGAAAAGCCTAAGAAAGCTCCAAAAAGAGTTGAACCTCCAAGAGACAAAAATGGAAAGGTTTATTGCGGCCAAGCGATTTGTAAATTTAAGGGTAAAAGCTATGCGATTGTGAACTGTAGCGGAAAAATGGTAGAATTTACCGATGGAACTCGTCACAGGATTAGCAGCGTAGAGTTCTCGTACTAGAAAAAGGGTAAAAATGACTTTGGAGGGGAAATTGCTCAGGGCAAAAGTTTCCCGAGGTAAACATTCTAACAGTCCTCTAACCACCCCCCCCCATTTGTCAAGCACCCATCGGTGAACGGTCGTTTTAATCGGTGAGTGGTAAGTGTGGAGACTTTATGGAGAACGCCCAACGCCGCGAGTTTTTACCTTGATCGGGTGTAAGATAATTGTATCGAAAGACAAGACGAAACCACGGAGAGTGATTATTATGTTTATTCCTAATTTGTTTCTTGAAATGCGCGACCTATGCCGCACATGCTCCGAGGACGGACGTATTAGTGAATATCAAAACTTTGATCTTATGGCTGATGCTACGGTTATCGCCCGCATGGAAAAAGGGGAACGCCTGTATTGGTTCGCTTACAAAAACGGTACTCATTTTAATAACTACCTCCAAACATTAGAACGAGTACAGAAGTTTTACACTGATCCAGCGTTTAAGAGTGCATTCACGCCTATTTACGTTATTGATCGCATTTCAGACGATAATTACAAATTCTATCCACTATCAGACCTAGACAACTAACCAGCCTACACAAGACAGGAGGGCACGCAATGAACGCCACGCAAGTCTACGAAGCAGCCGAGGCGATGATCCAACAAGGGGGAGCCGAACTAATACTTGATGAAGTATTGCGAGCATTACCAACAGACCAGCTAGAGGAAATACTACGTTTCATCGCTACTAATTGGGATTATGACGTACCCGAACTATTCGAGGACGAGGACGAGGACGAGGAGGGCAAATCATGTATGTAGTTTATTTCACTGGTGAGTATGATCTAGACGAGAACGGCGGCGTGATTCCCTTGATCAAGTCCTACAAGAACGAAGAAGCTGCATTTGCAGCAGCTCAAGAATGGGAACGAAACACGGGCTACATAGCCAACATAGAACAAATAGAATAGTAACAAGGTCGGGCAAGTGCTCGGCCTTTTTGTTGTAGCTAAAGTTAACCATGGCTAAAAGCGCAGGTCAGAGCCGTGTATGGCTAGAAAATTATACACCCTCGCGTAGGGTGCTGTCAATACTTTTTTGCAAACTTTTTCTATTTATTTTTCTTATCCTTTATCCCGCAATCTATTTAAAAAAACTATTAGACAGACTTCAGGAATCCTGGTGCCGCGTATCGCCTGCGCGTTGTGCGAATGACCCAGGGTCGTGACTATGTTGGTTTGTCTATTTCATTTCTCTCACCTCCTTACATTTACTATTATAGCCATTTGCCCGCAAATAGCAAGAGAAAAATCAATAGGTTTTATCAATAGTTTTAACTATTTACTTTTGGGTTGTATTCCTGTACTATTGCTTATGTAAGGTAAACGACCAGACGAAAGGGAAAGACAATGATGGAATTTGTAAAACTGATCGGAACGCTTATTGGTGTCGCTATCAGGTATTTCTTATTCTTTTTTATGGGTTGGTTAGTTTTAGTACAAATGTTTCATGTGTTTTAAGAATGGAGGGCGAAACATGCGGGAAAACACTTGTACCTGGTTTATTCTTGTAGTAATATTCTTTCTGTTAGGTTTATCGACTATTTCACTTTTAGGGGTTTAACATGGACGCAATTTATTTTGATATGGACGGAACAATAGCAGACCTTTACAGCGTGAATAATTGGTGTTACAAAATCACGCACAACGATGCAACCCCCTACAAGCAAGCTAAACCACTTGTAAATGTTGCACAACTGCAAAAGATCATCCAATCGTTTAAAGCATTAGGAATAACGGTAGGTGTTATTTCATGGGGCGCAAAAGGAGCAAGCGCGCAATTCACCCGTGAAGTAAAGAAGCTTAAAAAGGAGTGGTGCATTTCCCTGGGGTTAGAATTTGATGAATTCCATGTGGTAAAATATGGAGTGCCAAAATATCGCGTTGCAAAAATTAAAAATTCTATTCTAGTAGACGATTCCCAAGAGGTAAGGGAAAAGTGGCAAGGGGAAACTATTGACGCTAGCCAACCTCGTTACCTTTTATCTATCTTGCGGGACTTGCTAGAAGATTTGATCGACTAGGAGGGGTTTATTTGTTCTCTTTCGTGTGTTGTGTCTTGCTTTCTATGAACCCCTCCTAATGGGTTAAAATCTTAAGAAAAAGGAGTGATGGCCTATCAGTATTTCACAAGCTAAAATTTATTTATTTACTTGTGACCTGTACAAAATTGTAAACGATCCATTATTCACTATGTTAGTAAACCAGATTCTAACCTAAAAATTTTTATTTACACTAGCTATTTATTCTGTTATAATTACTAATAGAGAAAACAACACAACAGAAAGAGGAAAAAATGTTCTATTATGTTTGTACCTGGATCCTGTTTTTAATCGTTGCTTTTATCAACTTTGTTTATTTCTACACAATGTTTTGCGATTGGGATTGTGTTGAAATAACCACTAGAAACGGACGTATTAGAAGAGCTACATTTTATGAATTTTTATTTTTTGAGGGGAGGGCAAGAGGAATTTTAAAAATAATAATAAGTTTGTGTTTAATTCTTGCCCTCCTAACTCTAGCTCTTGGACTAGCAAAGTAAAACAAAAAGCCTAGGTTTATTTCCTAGGCTTTCTTTTTGTTTCAGGCTCTTATTGACTTTTAATTAAGGGTTGCACCAAATGGCACCTTAGAACGGCTCTCATTCGCTCTCACGCATGTTTCGCTTTTTGTCAACCCCTTGCAAAAAGCACCAATGTTAACCCAGGTTAACTCGCTGAGATCCCGTCTCATGCGGTCTGAGGGGCATTCTGAGCGGTCGAACATTTGTTCTATTTTCGTTCACAAAAAACACACAACTATTAAACCGCGTAACCCCTGTCAACAACTTTTTTCAAAAAACTTAAAAAAAATATTTTTTTCCTGATTCCTAAAAGTCAAGTATTTTTACAAAAATGTTACTAAACTGTTACCAAAATTCCAGAAAATTTCCATTTATTGAAAAAAACTATCTATTTTTACTCATTTTTGTAATTTTGACCATTGAAAAACGCTAAAACATGCAAAAAACTACACAAAAATACATTTTTGACCATCACCCGCACAACTTTGGCCGCAATTCAAGTCTTTTTTCTATAATTTTTTCCTATCTTTTGGAAAATTTAACCATTTGACAAAAAAATTATTTATGCTTACCCCTTTACAAAAAATATTTTTATGCTTCAAAAAAAGTTCTTGCTTTCTGCTTGTGTAGTGCTATTCTTATTTGTGTAAGTCAAACCACACACGAAAGGACACAACAAAATGAGCCGACCATTCCTGGTAGTAGACACGGAGGGTGTAGACGCGTTTAACCACAACGACGGAAAAGCACACGGAGAAAGCGCCCTATTTTATGACTTTGGCGCGATTGTAGCAGATCGTGAGGGGCGTGTCTATGAACGTTTTTCATTTGCAAATAGTGACGTTATCACTAACAAAAAACTTATGAGCAGCGCCTACTATGCTGATAAACTACCGCAATACTTTGCAGGCATTGGTACAGAATGGCAATTAGCCGACACGTTGACAATTTGGGAAACAGTGCAAAGCGTATGTAAAGAATATGGAATCCGTGACGTTTGGGCGTTCAATGCTCGCTATGACCAGCAGAGTACTAATTTTACTATTGCGCAAAAATCAAACGGTTTTAGGCGCTACTTTTTACCATACAAAACGGGGTGGCGCGATATATGGGATTATTCAGGATCAACGATTTGCAACACAAAAAAGTATGTTAACTGGTGCTACAAAAATGAATTCGTCACCGAATCAGGCAACCCGCGAACTAACGCGGACACGGTAGGAAAGTATATTTTACAAGATTTGGAGTTCAACGAACAGCACACCGCATTATCTGATTGTGAGATTGAATTAAAAATCTTATTAGCGGCTTTTAAGCGCAACAAAAAAGCGCGCCATTCTAAGGGGCAAGGATGGCGCGACGCGGCGAAGATCGCGAAAGAATTGGGCTACAAATAATTTTCTAGGGCGGGATATTTTCCCGCCTTATTTTTTTATTCTCCAATAGTGAGAAAATGATCACAAAACAACCTATTAAAACTTACTAAAATAGCCCTGTAAGACGTTCTAAGCCCGTTTAAGGCTATGTTTTATATTTTAGCGAATAGTTATTCATCCCTAGGAAAATAAGGCTTTAGAACGTCTTAAAAAAAGTTCAAAAATTTTGAAAAAGTTGTTGACAACAACCACAAACAGGCGTAGTATTTATGTTGTCAAGAGGGAATACAAACCAACTTGACCGGCAAACCAAATAAAAAAGTTAAGAACTTAAAAAAAGTTCTTAACACTTTAGGAAATAAGGTGTAAAATTAAATTAAAGAAAAGCCAAGAGAAAGGAAAAAATTATGGCTACCATGAATTCTATCACCAACCGCGCCGCGCTCCATATGGCTATCAAGGCACTTGAAGAACTGGGTTGTGAGAATGAAAACTTGCTGAAAAAGCTTGATACAATGGCAAAAGCAGCCGACAAGCGCGCGGAAAACGCAAAAAAGTCACCACGAGCAAAGAGCAAAGATCAAATTCAGCGTGAAGAACGCGCAAAAGAAGCCGCGCAAAAAATGAAAACCCACGGCGCGCCTGTTACTACCGACTGGTTGATTGAAAACGTTTCAGGGTTGATCACCTCCGACAAGGCCGCGGGTTGTATGCGAACCGCTGTAAACCTGGGAATTGTTGAAAAGGTCGGCTACGAAAAGGTAAGTGGTAAACCACGCGTAACCTATCAGGCAATTTAAAAAAATAAAATTTTTTAGGGGACTTAAACAGTCCCCTTTTTTTATGCCTTATTTTATCTAGTCTGTTTAATTGGTTTATTTTCAATTCTAAGGCTATTCTAAGCCATTTTAAGGGTAGGTTTTTGTTTTCAATGAATAGTTATTCACCCTAGAAAAAACAGGGGCTTAAAATGGCTTAAAAAAGTTCTTGCGTTGGTGGGTGTTTCGTGTTACTATAGTTATGCGGGGCAAGGCTACCGTGGGCAATATCCGCGCTTGCAACTCGAACAGGTTCACGAGGAAACTAGGCTGCATGTGAAGATTTTGTGAAGATTGCGGAAAATGCTTGACAAATGCGAGCTATAGTGCTACATGCAGAGAACGAGCCGTGTTTGGCCGCAAAATCTGGTGTGGCGCCTATACGCCAAATTTTCATCGAACGGGGCTTCCTCTCAGGGAGGTGTGGATCCCCATATCCCGCAACCTAATCTATACGCTTTAGATCCATAGAACTGAGTTTGTGTGTATACAAAAAAAGATCCCAGAGCTACCACCTTCTGGGATCAGAGAAAGGAAGTATACCGTCAGCATCTGTGGCTGTTGCCGCATATACAAAAGAACTATGATGCTGAGGTTCTTCGAATTATTTATTTACGCTTCTTGGATAAAGTAAGTTCGTATGTATCTTCTCCAATAGTGAAAGAGATGATACGTTCTGGATTTACGACCGTAGGACATTCTATTTCTAAATTATACGATTGCGGCACATCGACAAGACTATCTAACAGAAAAGCTATCATAGCTCGTTTGATAGGATCTTCTTTCCTCTTGGGAGCTTTACGTTTAGAGTGTCCAACTGATTGAGGCCTATTCTTCTTAGCCTTCTCAGTCATTTCACTAACAAACTCATTCTCCGCATATCCTTCATCAAACAAATAAAGATCAATAGCTTCTTTGTTGGACAGTCCCAGTGTTCTCTTCTGAGTTGCAATATATTCGTCAGGAATTTCGATTGTCTTTTCCGCACCCTTATGTTTAAATGTGTACTTCATGGTAGGTAGCTTCTCTTTCTCTTGGATAATGAGGAAGCGTGGTCAGCCACTTCCTCTCTCTGTAACCCCTGACCGAGCGCTAAGTTTATTAGGATTTCTTAGCTCTCCTTTTCTTTCGTCTTAGCTTAGGATACCAAGACGTAGGTATTAGGATCCTTAGCCTTTTCTCCAGGCACAATCTCGACCGCACCTTCGTTAATCAAGAAACGCATCGCCGCATTTACCTTCTGCCAAGAAACATCCAGAGCTTCTGCTGCCACCTTAAGAGTGATAGGCTCTTCACCTTCATAGTCAGCCATCCAAGTTGCAACACCATGCGCAAACTCTTCAGCAGCCTTGTTCACAGTCTTCTTGCGGGGAGCAGAGAGCTGTTCAATGTACTTGTTGCACATTTCTACTACTTCTTCGTCCTCGAACATTACGTCAGCGATTCGTGCAAAGAGTTCCTTACGAGTAGCCATTTTCATTTCCTTTCTCTATTGGAAAGAGCTTTTCCCTTTCCTTTGATACTTATATTATATCAGGCTTTTATTTCTTTGTCAAGAAGGATTTTCAGGAACCTAAGAGCTATGTTTCTTATTTCCTTTCCTTTTGACATATTTATTATATCATATAAGATATATATTTGACAAGTACTATTTTCACCTACTTACTCTAAAGAAGGAGGCTTCTCTTCCAAGAGATAAGGTTGAAAATGAGATTTCAAAATGAGAATGAAAATGAAAAATGCGGGACATGGATTTTCAAAATGAAAATTTTGTCTGTTCCTTTTTTGAAAATGAAAATTCAATATTCATTGCGTTGAAAATGAAAATTCTACTTGACATAGCCATTTTTGAAAGTGAAAATAGGATATGTTCCTTTGACAGCAGAAAATTAAGAAAGTGCATACTCAAAGTCTTGAAGAGAATGCGGAAAGTGAAAAGTTGGTTTTTGTAAATTTTAGTTGACGGGGTATGAATAGTGAGCGTAACCAATTACCATTGGAATACTCATTTCTTGTTCCTCTCACTGATAAATCTACGATTGGCAGCTCTACATATGCCTATACAATATCTAATATATGAAGGAATCGATCTCTTTGCTCTTTCTGCGTCTTGCTTTAAAAGATCATACTGCTCTTCTGTAAATGTAACCTGTACATACTTAGTTTTCTTCGACATACGCAGAGATCCTCCCTTTATACTTTTATATGCAAAGAGTCTATATCTAAAACGCTAAGACAAATATTAATTACCAACCCAAGAATCAGTAATAAATTAACAACAACATAATGCCAGTGATAACCTGTCAACATAGAACAATACAGCTCTAGTCCAAAGAACATAGTTACACCAACCAAGCAAAACACCCTAACAATAGTCAACCATTTAAAATACTTAACCATGTCAGTAGGATAAAAAATTTCTTTAAACATAAATCTCCACATATCCTGCTGCTACTACTTCGCTAGTAAACAATTCGTTACTATCAAACAATGATTGCAAAACATCATCTAAAGCAATAATAAAGTCAATATCTCCAGAAATCTCTATACCCAAAATATAAGCTAGTTCTGAAGTGTGCGGCACAAGGATACCCGCATCCCGCAAATCTTCCATGATATATAAAACTTCATCTGGGTCTAACTCCAAGTTAGAATAATACTTTGGGTACATATAATTCCTTTCTCCATCTGATATAAACTATTATATCAAAAAAATCTAAAGTGTCAACTAATTTTTTCACTAAAGTGAAAAAATTATAGGAGGAGAAACGCGAAGTGTTTCTGCTCCTTAAAAGATAAAATCTTCTTCATACCCAGATAAAGAAACTTCCTTCTCTTCTGGTAAAGCCTTTAACTCTTCTTTAACACTACCCCATACATGAACAATCTTATCAACGCCCTCCCCTTCATCTGCAGATGGTACGCTCTTAGATTCTACATACTTCTCTTGGATCTGTTTAGTCTGTTCTTCAATAATTAGATTCACAGGAACATAATCACAAATATTCAGTAACCTATAATATAAAACATTTCCATGAACAGTTTGCTTTTCAATTGCAGCATAACAGATCATCCTGTTAAGCACTAACTGTCCTAAACATTTACGTATGTTAGCTCGATTATCTCCATTGGTAGGATTTAATCCAACAGCTTCACACAATTGACTAATAGTGAAGTCAAACCCCTCTGTCTTTCTTACTTGCGTCCAATAGGTATACTGTCTATATAGATAGAAATATAACTTAATTACATTATCATTAAAACAAGTATAAAGATCCTTCACCATACGATGTGATAGTGTAGATATTACATACTGTCCATCTTGCCTATTATTGTAAATAACAATATCTCCATTTTCTTGCTGTTCAATAATTTGCGGGAACTTCTTAATCATTTCATCAATACTAGACTTAACAGTTCTACGATCCATCTTAAGAATCTTTCCAATCTTAGTATAATTAACTTGGCTTTTGGTAAAGACTCTCTTATCCTCTTCTGGATAATAAACTGAATTATCCATCATATTAAGAAAACACCTAACCTTAACTTTTTTATTAGCTAAAAAGTTGTAATCTACAGGTACAAAGATCTTTTTGTCCAAACTTTCCATAAACTTGTCTCCTTTTATGAAGATATAAACAATTAATAATTACTGTACAAAAATATTGATTTATAGGTTTTTGTACAATTTATTTACTGTACAAAATTCTATAGCCTATAGGTTTTTGTACAATTTTTAAAACTTAACAAAGTGTGCTCTGTTATACTCTGTTATATTATATGTTATATTTGTTATATTATGTTATATTAGTACGATACCTTTTTGTACGATTCTTTATAGGTTTTTGTACGATTTGTTATAGGTTTTTGTACACACCCTTATAGCTTTTTGTACGATTTCTTATAGATTTTTGTATAGCTAAAATTGTACATTTTTCTATAAGCTTATAGGTTTTTGTACAGTAAAAATTTTCTTTTTTTAATTTATTATACTATAAAAATTTTTACTGTCAAGTGTTCTTTAGACACCTCTTCCCGCAATTAACTCTTACTCTTGGATGTTCTATGCTCGCACTCATTTTATTCGTGCTCACTATTCGTTGCTCTTACAGAGCAACTCATATCTATCCAATAGAAGATAAAAAAAAGAAGGAGCTTTAACTCCTTCTAAGAAAGCAACATATTTAACAAAAACTCATGCGGGAAAAAGTTTATCATATATAAATTATATAAGCCAGATGAAAGAAGCACTAAACCAAAGGCCGCAAGAATAATAGCTGTCAGCAATCTTCCAAAATAATAGTCTAAAATAATATCGAAAGAAGAAAGATAATGTTTAGAAAGCTTCTTATACCTTCCTACTTCAGCAAAAACATACAGACCAATAATAAAACTTATAATCAATAGCACTCCAGCTATACCCAACAAAACATAAGTCTGTTGTTTATACATCTCAAGCAATTGCGGCGCTTGAGTCTCAATTGTTCTAAGCATATCTAAAGTAACATCTACATCCATTCTATCCTCTTCTCTCAAACCAAAGAATTAAAACATGCGGCAAATGCTAATGAATTTTAATTATCCAATAAGTGAAAACATTGCTTCCTTTACATAATTTAAGCGCAAAGAGTATTTCCTTTATATAATTTAAATCCCTAACTTCTGAATAATTTCGTCAAACTGTTCGCTAATACGTTTAATATACATCTCTTTCAGAGTATTCTTAAGTTCACCATAAATCTCTTTATAGAGATCTTCCATCAATCGATCTACGTCATGTAAGATTAAACAAAAATCACGATCTTGAATCTCTTCTTTGCACTCTTGGATAATAAAATCAGTAAGTTCATTCTTGATCTTCGCTTGATTTTCTTCACCCAACATCTCAACTAAAGCGTTTACAGATTTCATATTATATCTTCCTTTCCCTTAACCACTTAAAAGCTTATCTTATTAATCTTTATGCCACTTAAAGCCATACAAATCATAAAGTGGAGTCCAATGAGCTTCATAGAAGTCATATCCCGCACCATTAATGCCAAGACACCAGAAATCTTCATACTCATTCTCAATAATGGTGAAACCAATATCCATCAACTCATGACGATGTTCATTCATCCAATTATAAGAAATCCAGGTAGAAGGATCCCAAACCCATCCCCACATAGGGAAATCAGCAAACTCTGTATAATCTACAGTGTAATCCTGCTTTTCATCATTCCATTCTTCAACCTGCTTACAGATTGTCCAGTTTTCATAATTAACATTCATACTATCTGTAATAAGCCACGAAGGAATGCGATTAAAGGAATCAATTAAAGCGTGTACAGCTTCTTCTTTAGTCTTATACATCATTTCTTTTTCCTTTCTCTCGATATATATATTATAACATATAAAAAATTTTTTCACAAGAAAAAGTTTCTTACACTGCCTTTAGGAGATATAAAATACACTTGACACATGCGGAAAATGGATATATAATATAAGAAAAGAGAAAGGAGAATAATATGTCCAACTTTCCACATTACAGTAATGGAGATAGAATGGAAGAAGAAGATTTATTCTTATATGGGGATAAACTCGCTATCTTAGACAATATCACGTTTGATCCACAGCGAAGCCGTTATAAAATCGGTTGCCGCATAGGTAATGATTTAATCGAAGTTCCTTTTGATCTCTTGGAAAATAGTAATATTGAGCTTGTAAAGATAGAAGGGGACAAACCAAAAGAAGATAATAGTCCAAAAGAAGATGCGAAATATATCGCAACATTCTATTTTGACAATAAAGAAACTTATTCTGTAGTGATTAGTCAAGATATTGTGAAATTCATTGCCACAGAAGGATTCTCTAAACAGACTATCAGCTCTCAAGATCTGATGTTTATTTTATCTCCTGAAGATAATACTAGCGTTGGAATCAACCTTGACAAAATAACTCATTTTGAAATAGAGGAAAGGCTTTAAATAAAATGAATGACATTTATATCACAGGAGACACTCATGGATTTAATATCGAGAGATTCTCCTTTAGTCAACATCCTGAATTGCGGGAGTTGGATGAAACAGATGTAATGGTTCAACTAGGAGATACTGCTCTTTGCTGGCCTTATAACTCTCATAAACAAAATCAATATGAACTTGACTGGCTTAGCGAACAAAAATATACGTTCTTGTTTATTAGAGGCAATCACGACAATGTTGATTGGTGGGAGTCTTGTCCTAGCACAGAAGGTAATAAAAGTGTTAGTCTTTTAGCAGGAGATTTGCGGCAAGCTCGTGCTGGAGGTAAGGTTTATGACAATATCTTTTTAGTAACATCTGCGGCCTTTCTTGAGATATGCGGAGAAACGTGCTTATGTATTGGTGGAGCTGAATCTACTGACGCAACATATACGGCTTACCCGCATGAAAAGGATATGATTAATTTCTTAAAGAAAGAAAGACTTGTACATAGGGTTCAAGGACTGAGTTGGTGGGCAAATGAAGGAATAAATATCAGCCACCTACAATCACTTTTAGCCTATTGGAAAAGAGGATTGGAGAATAAACAAGTAGATTTTATTTTTTCTCACCAATCACCAGCTATCTTTTGTAATACTATTTGGGCAGCTCTTCGCAGTGACAGAAGATTTCCATTCTATGAACAGAGTTTTTTAGATGCAATATATTACGAATTCCCGCAAGCAAGTTGGCTTCATGGACATCAGCACCTAGACTTGAGCGAACCTTATGGAGATAATAATAACATCTGTTGTGTTTTTGAAAGCATAATTAAGATTAGTGAATAAAAATATATATTGACAATACATTCTTTCTCTGATAAAATAAGACATATAAAGAAAGGATGAATATGAAGAACACTCTGTTAGTAATGATGGCTCCACCAGCTGTTGGGAAATCAACTATAGCTAAACAGTTTGCGGATTGTCATGAAGATACTATGATTGTGTCTCGTGATGCTATTCGTTTTGCTTTACTTAAGCCTGGCGATGAATATTTTAAATATGAAAAAGAGGTAACTCGTCGCTTCTATGAACAAATTACTGAAGCTTTAAAGATTCATAAATATGTAATTGCGGATGCTACACACATTACTGTAGGCTCTCGCCGCAAGCTTTTCCACAATATCTCTGTGCCAAAAGACACAAGAATTGTAGGACTGTGGATTGAGACACCTTTACCAGTAGCCCTTAAGCAAAATAAAGCTCGTACAGGACTAGCTCGCGTTCCAGAAGATGTCATTCGTAGGATGTATAAGAGTAAGGTATCTCCTCGTGAATGGGAGCCTTTCGATGAAGTTTTATTTATCTCTCGTGATGTTGATATGGCTATTGGAAAGAATTCTATTAATATTACTAATGTGCTAGATAAGTTAAAAGAGCTTTAACCACAATAGAATAAGAACAATAAAAATCTCCTTTACAAAGGAGATTTTTTACTATATAATATAAATATAGAGAGAAAGGAAGTAAACTATGAAAACCATGGCCTTTTTAAATAATAAAGCTTTTGAGATCTTTAACAGTGAAGAGCTTGCGGCAATTGAGCATTGGTTTAATTATACTCAAGAACGTAAAGATTTGGCTGTTCGCTTCCATGATGAAGATAATTTTGATAATACCTATGAGAAGCTTAGTAAGGACTATTGGAATCAGCTTAACGGTGCACGTAAGTGTCTTGAGTCTATTGGAGTAAAGATTGCTTTTGACTGGGCAGGACATCGAGGTAAGTGGTTTTTCCCAACAGAAGAAGATGTAGAGATGCAAATGGATTGGGAAATACAGTGTACTGATTATGCGGACTAACCTATACTATTAAAGGAGCTTTCAATGAGCATATATAACGATTATGAAAAAGAGATCTATGATGCAACCTATGATTTCTTAGATAATTATGATTATATCCAAGAGTGGGCAAGTGATTATAAAGAAATAATTGCAGAGGATAATCCTGATTATACGCTAGAAGATTATGTGCTTTGGGATATTACTTCAGATGATATTTATGATCTTGAGGGGGTAGCCACAGGAAATGATGATGGAGCTTATTATCCCTATACTTCTGATGCGGAAGAAAGAGTGTCTGCTGCTATCTGGGATAGAGATATTATAAAAGTTCTTGAGGATGGAGATCTTTTTGACGCATTCTTTGATTATATTAAACAAGGACGTGCGGACAGTGCTGATATTGTAATTCGCATTGCGATTTTCTGGGAACTAGAGGGAGAAATTCGTAAGATGATTGCAGATAAGATGAAACAATATCTTTAATCTTAAATTAGAGTGATAAGATTTTTCTTGTCACTCTTATTTTTTTATGATATAATATTTATATCAAGAGAAAGGAA
>CDYU01025061.1_pt1 | contig 16446 bp, 9 predicted proteins | sample 480701 | NCBI WGS metagenome assembly CDYU01 (sample SAMEA3182105, study PRJEB8094) | gut metagenome | biome: human; feature: gut; material: Stool; isolation source: human stools | place: Canada | collected 2013-02-26 | reverse complement strand
TATACAATAGTTCTGCTTGAAAGTGAAACTACATATGTGTCTTCATTACTCTGTTCAAAAACTCTTCTTGCAACATAGAGCTTTCTGTCGAACGGAAGACCTCTTTTTACACCGTGAGGTCTTTTGATAAAGCACTGCATGATTGCAGGCATACATTCAACAGCTCTGTGACCGAGGACCTCGGGCTTTGAAGGAACATTTCTCCAGCCGAGAACTGTAAGACCTTCTTTTTCTGCAATGATTTCAAACATCTTCTTTGCCTGATTTCTTGCAAGCTCATTCTGAGGGAAGAAGAACATACCTACAGCGTAATCTCTTTCGGAACCGAGCTTAATGCCGATTTCAGCAGCTGCCTTCTTAAAAAATTTGTGTGAAATCTGGAGAAGAATACCTACGCCGTCACCTGTTTTGCCTTCGGCATCCTTACCTGCTCTGTGTTCGAGAGTTTCAACAATTGTCAGAGCGTTTGCCACGGTGTCGTGTGACTTGATACCCTTAATATTAACAACAGCTCCGATACCGCAGTTATCATGTTCAAACTTCGGAGAATACAGAGTCTTGTTGTTCTCTCTGACTGTCTGTTCCATTAATGATCACCCTTTCCTGTTAATCACAAAAATTATTCAGCGGACTTTTTATATACATATATATGTAAAAGGAAGTTTGCTTTCGTAAACTTATCGGTTCAAAGTGGCAATTAATGTTCTGCCGGTTAATAATCAATCATATATATGTAATTGTAAAATGCCCAATCTCTTCTCAGCGGTAAAACCGCTATGCTCAGCCTGTGCTATATCCTGCAAAGGTGAATGTGCAGGTCGGCTGATGTTCTGAAATGCCCTGTCATCGTTGATCAAGAAAAATCAGCACTTAGATTATATAACTATACATTGTGCTTTGTCAAGGGAAAATAGAGGAAAATTGCAACTTTTAAGGGCAAAACTTTCATTTTACTGTGATTGTTGTAGAAAATATGCAACTCTTATTGGTGTTTCAGCTTAATTTTGCAGGAAATTTAATAAAACTTGCAATTTCAAAACTTTTTTCAAAAAATGTATTGACAAATTCGCAAAAGTGGAATATACTAACAACATCAAAGACAGCAAGGGCGCTGTGAGCTGAGGCTTACAGTGTCCTTTTCTGTTTTTATAAAGCAAAAATCAGACCATTAAAATTTATTTTCAAAATGGATAGGAGAGAATTAAAATGGCAAAAGTTCCCGAAATTTTTGGCAGCATGGTATTTAATGACCAGAAGATGCAGGAAAGACTTCCAAAGTCAACTTACAAGGCTTTGAAAAAGACAATCCAGAACGGTGAACCGCTTGACCTCAGCGTTGCAAATGTTGTTGCGGCTGCTATGAAGGACTGGGCAGTTGAAATGGGCTGTACCCACTATACACACTGGTTCCAGCCGATGACAGGTATCACAGCCGAAAAGCATGACAGCTTTATCGCACCAAACGGTGAAGGTCAGGTTATCATGGAGTTCTCAGGTAAAGAGCTTGTAAAGGGCGAGCCTGATGCTTCTTCTTTCCCAAGCGGCGGTATTCGTGCCACATTCGAGGCAAGAGGCTATACAACATGGGATCCGACATCATATGCATTCGTTAAGGACGGAACACTTTATATTCCTACAGCGTTCTGTTCTTATACAGGCGAGGTTCTCGATAAGAAAACTCCTCTTCTTCGTTCAATGGAGAGAATAAATACAGAGGCTGTAAAGATTCTTCATCTTCTCGGCAAAGAAAATGTTACAAGAGTTACAACAACAGTAGGTCCGGAGCAGGAATACTTCCTTATTGATAAGGACGCTTACGACCAGAGAGAGGACCTTATTTATACAGGCAGAACACTTTTCGGTGCAAAAGCTCCTAAAGGACAGGAACTTGACGACCATTACTTCGGTGCAATCAAGACAAGAGTTGCTGCTTATATGAAAGACCTTGACGAGGAACTCTGGAAACTCGGTATCCTTGCAAAGACAAAGCATAACGAAGTTGCTCCTTCACAGCACGAGCTTGCTCCTATCTTCACAACAACAAACATTGCAACCGACCACAACGAGCTTACAATGGAAGTTATGAAGAAGGTTGCCGAAAGACACGGTCTTGTTTGTCTTCTTCACGAAAAGCCGTTTGCAGGTGTTAACGGTTCCGGTAAGCACAACAACTGGTCAATTTCAACCAACACAGGCGAAAACCTTCTTGATCCCGGCAAGACTCCTGAAAACAACCTTCAGTTCCAGCTTTTCCTTGCAGCAGTTGTAAAGGCTGTTCACGAGTATCAGGATCTTCTCAGAATCACGGTTGCATCGGCAGGTAACGACCACCGTCTCGGCGCTAACGAAGCACCGCCTGCAATCATTTCAATGTATCTCGGTGATGACCTCGGCGAACTCGTTGATTCAATCATCAATGACAGAGAATATGTAAGCAAGGGTAAGCAGAAGATGAGAACAGGCGTTGATGTTCTTCCTGACTTTATGAAGGACACATCGGATCGTAACCGTACATCACCTTTTGCATTCACAGGTAACAAGTTTGAATTCAGAGCACTTGGTTCTTCACTTAACATTGCCTGTCCTAACTATATGCTCAACACTATGGTAGCCGAAGAACTTTCAGAGTTCTACGATGAGCTTAAAGATGCGGATGATATGGACGCAGCTATCAAGGCTCTTGTTAAGAAAGTATTCACAGAGCATCAGAACATTATCTTCAACGGCAACAACTACGCTCCCGAGTGGGTTGAAGAGGCTGAAAGAAGAGGACTTCTTAACCTCAAGTCACTTCCTGACGCAATGGAACACTTCCTTGACAAGAAGAATGTTGACCTCTTTGTTAAGAATAAGATTTGTTCGGCAGACGAAATCCGTGCAAGATATGAAATTGAGCTTGAAAGCTATTCTAAGCAGATTAACATTGAGGCTCTCACAATGATTGATATGGCTAAGAAGAACATTCTTCCTGCCGTTACATCATATGTAAGAGATCTTACGGATACAGCACTTGCCAAGAAGGCACTTTCAGACGCTATTCCTACAAGTGTTGAGGAAGACCTTATTACAAGCCTTTCAAACAAACTTGTATCTTTCTCAAAGAAAACTGCAGAGCTTGAAGAGGCTGTTATTAAGGCAAGCGACTACAGCGATGATAACCTCAAGTATGCTAAGTACTACAGAGAAACAGTATTTGCACTTATGCAGGAACTCAGAGCTGTCGGTGACGCAATGGAAACAGAAACAGCTTCGGAATACTGGCCTTATCCTTCATACGGCGAACTTCTTTTCGGTGTGTGATTGATAGAACCTCTATTTATACTAAATAACATTATTTATATTGTATAACAGGTAACACAACGGCGTGTGATTGACAGAACTAAACTGTCAACTCCACGCCGTTTTTGTTATTTTGATAAAAGGAGAGATTTATATGGCAGAACTAATTTACGGAGGCACAGGCGTCTGGTTTATGATCGGCGCATTACTCGTGTTCTTTATGCAGTGCGGATTTGCAATGGTTGAAACCGGTTTTACAAGAGCTAAAAACGCAGGTAACATCATTATGAAAAACCTGATGGACTTTTGTATCGGTACGGTTGTATTCAGCCTGTTAGGCTTCGGACTTATGATGTCTAAGGACTATGTTGCAGGATTCATCGGTGTTCCCAACCTCAATATGTTCACAGACTGGATGAACTTTGATTGGAACTCATTCGTATTCCAGCTTGTATTCTGTGCTACAGCAGCTACTATCGTTTCAGGTGCTATGGCAGAGCGTACAAAATTCTCGGCATACTGTGTTTACAGCGCAATTATTTCACTCGTTGTTTACCCGATTGAAGCAGGTTGGGTTTGGAACGGTCAGGGTTGGCTTGCAAAGCTCGGCTGTATCGACTTTGCAGGTTCAATCGTAATTCATATGGTCGGCGGTATCTCGGCACTTGTCGGCGCAATCATTCTCGGACCCCGTATCGGTAAATACGGCAAGAACGGCAAGGTAAACGCTATCCCCGGTCACAGCATCACACTCGGTGCTCTCGGTGTATTCATTCTTTGGTTTGCATGGTACGGCTTTAACGGTGCCGCTGCTGAAGACGGCGCTCGTCTCGGTCAGATTCTTCTTACAACAACAATTGCTCCGGCAGTTGCAACAGTAACAACCATGCTCTTTACATGGATCAAGAACGGCAAGCCTGATGTTTCAATGTGTCTTAACGCATCACTCGCAGGTCTTGTAGCAATCACGGCAGGTTGTGCAGATGTTGACGCAATCGGCGCAGCAGTTATCGGTATCGTTTCAGGTATCCTCATCGTAGTAGCAGTTGAATTCGTTGATATCAAGCTTAAAATAGATGATCCTGTCGGCGCATTCTCGGTACACGGCGTAAACGGTATGTGGGGCGGCCTTGCAGTAGGTCTTTTCGCAACAGGTAACGGTCAGAACGGTGTTACAGGTCTTTTCTACGGCGGTGGCTTTGCTCAGCTTGGTAAGCAGGCTCTCGGTATTGTTACAATCGTAGCTTGGACAGTTGTTTGCATGATTATCGTATTCACAATCATCAAAAAGACAGTAGGCCTTCGTGTTACAAAGGACGAAGAAATGAAGGGCCTCGATATCTGCGAGCACGGTCTTATCAGCGCATATGCAGACTTTATGCCAATCGGTGTCGGTACAGCTTCACTTGATGAAACATTTGATGTTGACAGCAATGTTCCTGTAACTCAGGCAGTTCCCGTTCAGCTTGCCGGCAAGTATGATATGGCTACCGACGGCACAAAGATTACTAAGATTGACATTCTTCTCAAGCAGTCAAAGCTTGAAGCTCTTAAAGAAGAAATGGATAAGCTCGGCATCACAGGTATGACAGTATCGCAGGTACTCGGTTGCGGTGCTCAGAAGGGTAAAGCAGAGTATTACCGTGGTGTTGCTATTGAAAGTAACCTCCTTCCTAAGATGAAGGTTGAAATCGTAGTTTGCAAGGTTCCTGTAAAGGCAGTTGTTGATGCGGCTGTTAAGGCACTTTACACAGGTCACATCGGTGACGGCAAAATCTTTATCTATGATGTTGAAGATGTTGTTAAGGTTAGAACAGGCGAAACAGGCTACGACGCTATGCAGGATATTGAATAATCCCCAATAGCTTAATTAACCTATCCTTTTTAATTCACATAAACCGAGACGCCCCGAACGGCAATAGCTGTTCGGGGTGTTTTGGCATATAAATGTTTAGCAAAGATAATTGACTTTGTTTTGTATATGCTATATAATGATAGTGTAAAGAATGATATTTGACACTATTAAGGCGGTGGAGCGTATGACTGATTACAGAAAGCTTTGTATAGATTTGTTCGGAACAGATAACGAAACCGAGTTAAAGGATATTGCAGGCAGGCTTAAAGGCGGAAGAAAAAATAAGTTGACCGAAACGGATGTTAAAAATGCAATTGAAATGCAGAAAAACGGTAAAACTACTGCTGAAATAGCACAAACTTTTAATGTAAGCCGTCAGACAATTTCAAAATATCTTAACAAGCCCTTGAACGGCAATTATGTTATGCGGCTTGATTTTATGTTCCGTCAGAAGGTGTGTACGGAAATATATGTCAACTTTGCCGATAAGAAAATAAAAATTGTGAATCGCACCAATGATATAATGAAGAGAGCTTTCGGTATAAATGAAAATCCGGATTGGAACGATTTTGAACAGTTTCTTGAAGAAAGATGTTTTCCGAAATCAAGGGCATTCCGAAAAACTATTTTGAAAAAAATCGGAGCGGACGGCTACGATACTTTGCAGATACTTGAAAAAACAGACGGAAGAACGGCTGAGGATAACCAATATGTAAGGTTTACACGAAAGGAGCTGTACGCTTTTTGATTAAGGAAATCAATCTTGACAATTACTCACTTATAGATACAAAATCTGCTTCTTCAAAAGGCAATCAGCAAAAGTGGCTTGTAAACGACTTGTGGTACAAAGCAGACCATATGGGATATGAGGGCTTGTGTGAGGTTATTGTATCTGAATTGTTAAAGAAATCTAATGTAACCGATTTTGCGGAATATTTTCCGATAAAAATAGAATTTGCAGGTCGAAAGCTTAACGGTTGTTATTCAAAAAACTTTCGCCAAAAAAATGAAAGCATTGTAACGCTTGAGCATTTGTCAAAGCAATGGCTTGCGTCATCAATGGCGAAAAATCTTTTGAAGTACGATGATGTGAAGGATAAAATTTCCCGCACCGTTGATTTTATCGAGAATAAAACAGGTTTGAAAAATGTCGGAAAATATATAACAGCAATGCTTGAGCTTGACGCATTTTTTCTGAATGAGGACAGGCATACCAATAATATTGCGTTTATACTGAATGATGATACGGGCGAATACAGATTTTGTCCGTATTTTGATTTCGGACTTTCGCTGCTTGCCGACACAACCGAGGATTACCCTCTCGGAGAGGATATTTACAACTTAATCCCAAAAATTCACGCAAAACCTTTTGATGTAGATTTCGATGTACAGCTTGATGCTGCTCAGGAACTGTATGGTGAACAGGTAAAATTTTCGTTTATGAGTTCCGATATAGAAAAATCTTTTGAAAAAGTCAGCGGATATTATCCCGATGAAGTTGTGGTAAGAGTGAAAGATTTAATCTATAATCAAAAACAAAAATACGGTAATATGTTTGAGTAATGTTCAAATGGAAAATTGCCCGAAAAATGTTGAAAAGTGTAAAACAAATTTGCAATGAAAATGTTTTTACAAAATTGTAAAAAATATTGTCATAATTCCTTTAAGTAAATAACAATAGGGGTTAATCTTGTAAAATAATAAGATGAATGAAACAATATGCGGTGGTGAGGTTCTTGAAAAATGCTTTGTTGATTTCACACTCTGAACAGAGTGCCGTTTCTTTGTCACAATTGCTCGGAAGCGAAGGCTATACGGAGATTTCCGTCTGCCAAACCTCACAGGAGGCTAAGGAGCTTGCAAATGGTGAGGTTTTTGACCTCATCTGCGTCAATGCACCGCTTGAAAAGGAAAACGGCATTGAGCTTTCAAAGTACTTTGCCGGAACAACCCGTTCAAGTGTTGTGATTATCGTTCCGCAGCGTAATGCGGATTATGTGAACGACGCACTTACGGAGCACGGTGTTCTTGTTATTGCAAAGCCCGTAAACAAGCACCTGTTTCACCACTTTTTGCAGTTTACGGAATGTTTTAAGATGCGTATGTTCCGTGTGATTGAGGAAAATGAAAAGCTCAAGCATATGGTTGCGGATATGAAGATAATAAACAGAGCAAAGTTTCTGCTTATTACCTGCCTTAATATGTCCGAAGATCAGGCGCATCGCTATCTTGAAAAACAGGCTATGGATCTCAGAACAAGCAAGCTTGAGGTTGCAAAGCAGGTTATCAGAACATATGAGAACTGACTGCAATTTTTTTAGTTTATTGAAAGGAATGTGTTTTTATGAGCCGTGCGGCATACTTAATCCTTGAAAACGGAACAGTTTTTGAGGGCAAGGCGTTTGGTGCCGAAAAAGAAACTACGGGAGAACTTGTTTTTACTACAGCAATGACAGGTTATCTTGAAACACTCACCGACCCCAGCTATTACGGTCAGGTGGTTATTCAGACATTCCCTTTAATCGGCAACTATGGTGTTATCCCTGCCGATTTTGAGAGTGACTCTCCGTCGCTGAAAGGTTATATTGTACGAGAATGGTGCCAAGTTCCTTCAAACTTCCGTTGTGAGGGTGATCTTGACACCTTTTTAAAAGAGTCGGGAATTCCCGGCATTTACGGAATCGACACCCGTGCGCTCACAAGAATTGTGCGTGAATACGGTGTTCTGAACTGCAAAATCTCCTATTCTCCCGATGTAACAAAGGAAGAACTTGACGAGATTAAGAACTATGTTATTACAGAGGCTGTTGAAAGCACTACTATAAAAGAAAAAGAGCATTTTGACGCTGAAAACGGCGACCTCAATGTTGTGCTTATGGATTTTGGCGCAAAGCATAACATCGGCAGAGAGCTTGTTAAGAGAGGTTGTAACCTTACAGTCGTTCCCGCCCACACAACAGCGGATGAAATTAAGGCTATGAATCCCGACGGCGTAATGCTTTCAAACGGACCGGGAGATCCTTCGGACAACACAGAGATTATTGCAGAGCTCAAAAAGCTTTGTGACTTCGGGATTCCGACCTTCGGTATCTGTCTCGGTCATCAGCTCCTTGCACTTTCACAGGGTGCAAAAACAGAAAAGCTCAAGTACGGTCACAGAGGTGCAAACCAGCCTGCAAAAGAGGTTGAAACAGGCAGAGTTTACATTACATCACAGAACCACGGCTACGCTGTTGTAAGCGACAGTATGCCCGAAAACGGCAAAGTAAGCTTTGTAAACGGTAATGATAACACCTGCGAGGGTGTAAACTACACAAATATGCCTGCTTTCTCGGTACAGTTCCATCCGGAAGCTTGCGGCGGTCCTCATGATACAGCATTTTTGTTTGACCGTTTTATTGAATTGATGAAGAACAACAGAAAATAAGAGTCCGAAATTCGGATTACTATTCAGCATAAGAACAGATACAATAATTACTTGAACGAGGAATGATTATATGCCACTCAAAAAGAATATCAAACGAGTTATGGTAATCGGTTCGGGCCCTATCGTAATCGGTCAGGCTGCCGAATTTGACTATGCAGGCACACAGGCTTGCCGTGCGCTTAAAGAAGAAGGACTTGAGGTTATTCTCGTAAACTCAAACCCTGCTACAATTATGACTGATAACGCAATGGCTGATAAAATCTACATTGAGCCGTTGACGCTTGAAACAGTTAAGAGAATCATCAAAAAGGAACGCCCTGACAGCCTTCTTTCAACCCTCGGCGGTCAGACGGGTCTTACCCTTTCAATGCAGCTTGCAAAAGAGGGCTTCCTTGATAAATACAATGTTCAGCTTCTCGGTGCAAACCCCGAAACAATCGACAAGGCAGAGGACAGACAGCTTTTTAAGGACACAATGATTGAAATCGGTCAGCCTGTTATTCCGTCACTTGTTGTTACAGATGTTGAATCAGCTGTTAAGTTTGCCGATGAAATCGGTTATCCTGTAATTATCCGTCCTGCATTCACACTCGGCGGTACAGGCGGCGGTATTGTCGATAACGAGGAAGAGCTTCGTGAAATCACATCAAACGGTCTTGAACTTTCTCCTATCACACAGGTGCTTGTTGAAAAATGTATCTCAGGTTGGAAGGAAATCGAGTTTGAGGTTATGCGTGACAGCGACGGAAATGTTATTACTGTCTGCTCAATGGAAAACTTCGATCCTGTAGGCGTTCACACAGGCGACTCAATCGTTATCGCTCCTACGGTAACACTTGCCGACAAGGAATATCAGATGCTCAGAAGTGCGGCTCTCAACATTATCTCTGCACTTAAGGTAGAGGGCGGTTGTAACTGCCAGTTCGCACTCAACCCCGAAACATTTGAATATGCGGTTATCGAGGTTAATCCCCGTGTATCCCGTTCATCGGCACTTGCGTCAAAGGCAACAGGTTATCCTATTGCAAAGGTTGCCGCTAAAATTGCTATCGGTTACACACTTAATGAAATCAAGAATGCCGTTACAGGTACAACATACGCTTGCTTTGAGCCGGCGCTCGACTATGTTGTTGTAAAATTCCCGAAATGGCCTTTCGATAAATTTGTATATGCAAAGAGAACACTCGGTACTCAGATGAAGGCAACAGGCGAGGTTATGGCTATTGCTCCGACATTTGAGCAGGCTATTATGAAAGCCGTAAGAGGTGCCGAGATTTCTCACGATACTCTCAATGACAAGGAATTTGCAGAGCTTTCAAACGCATCGGTTTATGACAGACTCAGCGTTTGCGATGACAGAAGAATTTTCTGCGTATATGAGGCTCTCAAGAGAGGCATTACAGTAGAACAGATTCACAACATCACTCTCATTGACGAGTGGTTCCTTGAAAAGCTCAAAAATCTTATTGCCGTTGAAAACGAACTCAAGAACGGCGAGCTTACGGAGGATCTCTATGTTCGTGCCAAGAACAAGGGATTCCTTGACAGAACAATTGAAAAAATCACAGGCAGGAAGGTTGAAAATCCGCTTATTCCTGTTTATAAAATGGTTGATACCTGCGCCGCAGAATTTGAGGCTGAAACTCCTTACTTCTATTCAACATTTGATAAGGAAAATGAAGCTGAGGAATTCATCAAGGAGCAGAAGAGCGATAAGAAAACAGTTATCGTATTCGGTTCGGGTCCTATCAGAATCGGTCAGGGTATCGAATTCGACTATGCGTCTGTTCACTGCGTATGGGCACTCAAAAAGGCAGGCTACGATGTTGTTATCGTAAACAACAACCCTGAAACAGTATCAACAGACTTTGACACAGCCGACAGACTTTATTTTGAACCGCTCACAACCGAAGATGTTATGGGCATAATAAAGACAGAGAATCCGTTCGGTGTAGTTGTTGCATTCGGCGGACAGACAGCAATTAAGCTTACAAAGTTCCTCAGCGACAACGGTGTAAATATTCTCGGCACATCATACGACGCCATTGATATGGCAGAGGACAGAGAGCGTTTTGACGAGCTTCTTGAAAAGTATCATATCAAGCGTCCCCGTGGCGTAACGGTTATGACAACAGACGAGGCTCTCGATGTTGCAGACAAAATCGGTTATCCTGTTCTTCTCCGTCCGTCATATGTTCTCGGTGGTCAGAATATGATTATTGCATTCAACGAAGATGATGTCAAAGAGTATATGGCAATCATTCTTGCACAGAATATTGAAAATCCGATTCTTATTGATAAGTACCTTCAGGGTACAGAGCTTGAAGTTGACGCCATTTGTGACGGTGAAGATATTCTTATTCCGGGTATTATGGAGCATATCGAGCGTGCCGGTGTTCACTCGGGCGACTCAATTGCGGTTTATCCGGCATGGAATCTCTCAGACAGAATGACTCAGATTATTATTGAAAGCTCAAAGAACCTTGCAATCGAACTCCGTACAAAGGGACTTGTAAACATTCAGTACCTTATCTATAAAGACGAACTCTATGTTATCGAAGTAAATCCCCGTTCTTCAAGAACAATTCCTTACATCAGTAAGGTAACAGGCGTTCCTATGGTTGACCTTGCAACAAGAGCAATGCTCGGTGAAAAGCTCAAAGATATGGGCTACGGCACAGGCCTTTACAGAAAGAGTCCTTACATTGCGGTTAAGGTTCCTGTATTCAGCTTTGAAAAGCTTATCAATGTTGATAACCACCTCGGCCCCGAGATGAAGTCAACAGGTGAAGTTCTCGGTGTTGCAGGCACACTTGAGGAGGCTCTCTATAAGGGCCTCATCGGTGCAGGCTACAAGATGAAGAAAAAGGGCGGTGTGTTCATCACAGTCCGTAATTCGGATAAGGCTGAAATCGGTGAAATCGCAAAGAAATACTACGACCTCGGATTCAGAATCTACGCAACAGAGGGTACAGCGGATGTACTCAAGAAGTACGGTATTGACGCCGTAAGCGTAAAGAAAATTCACGAGTCCAAGACAAACAATACTCTTACACTCATTGAATCGGGCAAGATTCAGTATGTTATTTCAACATCTGCAAAGGGCAGAATTCCTTCAAGAGATTCTGTTAAAATCCGTCGTAAGACTGTTGAAAGAAATATTCCGTGTCTTACATCTCTTGATACGGCAAATGCACTTGCAGATTGCCTCAAGAGCCACTATTCACAGCACAGCACGGAGCTTATCGACATTAACCACATGAGAGAGGAAAAGCTTATGTTAAAATTCACTAAGATGCAGGGTATAGGCAATGACTATATCTATTGCAGCACTTTTGATCAGGAAATCAGCAACCCCGAGGCGCTTGCTGTAAGACTTTCCGACAGACATTTCGGTATCGGCGGCGATGGTATTATTCTTGTTTGCCCTTCAAAGGTTGCAGATGCAAAGATGAAAATGTACAACCTTGACGGTTCAGAGGGTAAGATGTGCGGTAACGGTATCCGTTGCGTAGGTAAGTTCCTCTATGACCACGGTATGGTTGATATCAACGAAAAAGACGAAATTACAATTGAAACACTCAGCGGTATCAAGAAACTCAAGGCTTATACTTCAGGCGGAAAGGTTAACCGCCTCAGAGTTGATATGGGCAAGGCTATTCTTGAACCGAAGGAAATTCCTGTTGTTCTTGACGGTGACAAGGTTGTTGACAGACCTGTTGAAATTGCAGGCAAGAACTATAACATCACCTGCGTATCAATGGGCAACCCACACTGCGTGGTATTCATGGACGATATTGATAATCTTGACATTGAAACCGTAGGACCGGAGTTTGAAAACGATAAGCTCTTCCCTGAAAGAGTGAATACAGAATTTGTAACAGTTCTCGATGACCATACAATCAAGATGAGAGTGTGGGAGCGTGGCTCAGGCGAAACATGGGCTTGCGGTACAGGCGCTTGTGCCGTTGCGGTTGCCGCTTGTGAAAACGGTTTCTGCAAAAAGGGCGAAGACATCAAGATTAAGCTCAAGGGCGGCGATCTTATTATCAACTATACTGATGAAACGGTATATATGACAGGTAATGCGGAAAAAGTATTTGAAGGCGAAGTTGAGGTGTAATCGTGGAGATAACCGAACATAAGAAAAAGAAAAAATATATATTTGTAACAGGCGGTGTCGTATCCGGTCTTGGCAAGGGTATCACAGCCGCATCTCTCGGCAGACTTTTAAAGGCAAGAGGGCTCAAGATTGTTGCTCAAAAGCTTGACCCGTATATCAATGTCGATCCGGGTACAATGAGCCCGTATCAGCACGGCGAGGTATATGTAACGGAGGACGGTGCAGAAACCGACCTCGACCTCGGTCATTATGAGCGTTTTATTGATGAGGACCTTAACAAGTATTCAAACCTCACAACAGGTAAGGTTTACTCAAATGTTCTTGAAAAGGAGCGTCACGGCGACTACCTCGGCAAGACAGTTCAGGTAATTCCTCACATCACAAATGAAATTAAGTCTTTTATCTACAATGTAGGTGAAAAGACTAATGCCGATGTTGTAATTACGGAAATCGGCGGTACGGTGGGCGATATCGAAAGCCAGCCGTTCCTTGAGGCTATCCGTCAGGTATCTCTTGAAGTCGGCAGAGAGAACAGCATCTTTATTCATGTAACTCTCGTTCCCTATATCAAGGGCAGTGAGGAACACAAATCAAAGCCGACACAGCATTCTGTAAAAGAGCTTCGTTCACTCGGTATCAATCCCGATATCATCGTTCTTCGTTGTGACGAACCTCTTGAGGAGAGCATTTTCAACAAGATTGCACTTTTCTGTAATGTAAAGCCGGATTGTGTAATCGAAAATATTACTCTCCCAACGCTTTATCAGGCACCTCTTATGCTTGAAAAGAGCAATTTCTCAAATGTTGTATGTCGTGAGCTCAATATTGTAACAGACAAAAAGCCTGACCTTTCCGAGTGGGAAGAAATGCTTACCCGTATCAACAACCGCACAAAGAAATGCACGATTGCTCTTTGCGGTAAGTATGTTGCTCTCCATGACGCATATCTTTCTGTTGCAGAGGCACTTCGTCACGGTGGCTATGAAAATTCCGCCGATGTTGAAATCAAGTGGGTTGACTGCGAACTTCTCACAAAGTACAAGGTTGACGAGCTTCTCGGTGATGTTGACGGTATTCTTGTTCCGGGCGGCTTCGGTAACAGAGGTATCGAAGGTAAGATTATGGCTGCAAAATATGCCCGTGAGCATGATATTCCGTATCTCGGAATCTGTCTCGGTATGCAGACTGCAGTAATCGAATACGCAAGAGATGTTCTCGGCTATGCTGATGCCAACAGCGGTGAGTTTACACCAGAGGGCAAGCATAATGTTATTGACCTTATGCCTGAACAGGAAGGCATTGAGGATATGGGCGGCACAATGCGTCTTGGTGCATATCCGTGTGTTATCAAGCCCGATTCGCTTATGGCTAAGGCTTACGGTCAGCATGAAATTTCAGAGCGTCACCGTCATCGTTATGAGTTCAATAACGATTTCAGAGAGGAAATTGAAAATGCAGGCATGAAGATTACAGGTACTTCACCTAACGGACTTCTTGTTGAGGCTGTTGAAGTTCCCGACAACCGTTTCTTCGTTGCTGTTCAGTATCATCCCGAATTCAAGTCACGCCCGAACCGTGCTCATCCGCTTTTCAGAGAATTTATTAAAGCATCACTTGAAAAGTAATTGATTTTTCCACTTAACTTTCAGATTTAAAGGACTGATTTTAATGAAGATTAACAGAAATTTTGACAATCTCGTTCCTAACTATCTTTTTGCAGATGTTGCAAAAAAGACAAATGCATATATTGCGGCTCATCCCGATAAAAAGGTTATCAAGCTTGGTATCGGTGATGTAACCCTTCCGCTTGCTCCTGTTGTTGTTGAGGCAATGAAAAAGGGTGCAGAGGATCTTGCTCACAAGGAAACCTTCAAGGGCTATCCCGATTATGAGGGCTATGAGTTCCTCAGACAGGCTATTTCAGATTATTACAAGAGTTTTGGTGTTGCAGTAGGCGCTGACGAAATCTTTGTATCAGACGGTGCAAAGTCGGACTGCGGTAACATAGGCGACATCTTCTCAAAGGATAATGTTGTTCTCGTAACCGATCCTGTTTACCCCGTATATGTTGACTCAAACATTATGGCAGGCAGAGAAATTGTTTATGCCGCATCAAATGAGGCAAACGGCTTTGCCGCTCTTCCTGATGAAAATGTAAAGGCAGACATCATCTACCTTTGCTCACCTAACAACCCGACAGGCTCTGCATACAATGCCGAACAGCTCAAGGCTTGGGTTGACTATGCTCTTAAAAACGATGCAATAATCCTCTACGATTCAGCGTATGAGGCATTCATCACAGAGGATCTCCCTCGTTCAATTTTTGCAATCGAAGGTGCAAGAAAGTGTGCAATTGAAATGTGCTCACTTTCAAAGACAGCAGGCTTCACAGGTACAAGATGCGGTTACACGATAATTCCTAAGGAGCTTGAGCGTGACGGTCACAATATCTATGCAACATGGTACCGCCGTCAGGCAACAAAGTTCAACGGTGTTTCATGGCCTGTTCAGTGTGCTGCTGCCGCTGTATTCAGCGAAGAAGGTCAGAAGCAGATCAAGGAGAACATTTCTTACTATCAGGAAAATGCAAGAATTATCGCATCTGCTCTTGATGAACTCAGCATCTACTACACAGGCGGTAAGAACTCACCTTACATCTGGCTCAAGTGTCCGAACAATATGGGCAGTTGGGAATTCTTTGACCTCCTCCTCAACGAGGCAAATGTTGTAGGTACTCCGGGTGAGGGCTTTGGCGAAAACGGTGCCGGCTACTTCCGTCTTACATCATTCGGTGACAGAGAAAACACGATTGAGGCTGTTGAGAGAATCAAAAAGGTTCTCACAAACCTCTCAAAGTAATTTGATTGAATTCAGATTATTATATTGAATAAAACACACAGCGGATAACCCGAATTTTGAGGTTATCCGCTGTTTTTATACGGCAAGCCGCCCCTACGCAAAAAAAGGACATTCCATTTGGAATGTCCTTTTGATATCATATTAAAATCAGAACTTAATCTTTTCAGCGATATAATCGTTGAGCTTGTCAATTGCAACTCTTTCCTGCTGCATTGTGTCACGGTCACGAACCGTTACACAACCATCGTCAACAGACTCAAAGTCATATGTGATACAGAACGGAGTACCGATTTCGTCCTGTCTTCTGTAACGCTTGCCGATTGAACCGGCATCGTCATAATCAGTCATAAAGTCGGCTGAAAGCTGTTCATAAACCTTGCCGGCCTGCTCGTTGAGCTTCTTTGAAAGCGGAAGAACGCAAGCTTTGTAAGGAGCAAGCGTCGGATGAAGTCTTAACACAACTCGTGTATCCTTTTCGTCAATAACTTCTTCATCGTAAGCCTCAACAACAAGAGCAAGAAAAAGACGCTCAACACCGAGTGACGGCTCAATAACATACGGAATGTACTTCTCGTTTGTTGTCGGATCAAAATACTCAAGTGTCTTACCGCTTGTTTTGCTGTGCTGTGTAAGGTCATAGTCTGTTCTGTCGGCAACGCCCCAAAGCTCGCCCCAACCGAACGGGAAGAGATATTCAAAGTCTGTTGTGGCTTTTGAATAGAAACAAAGCTCCTCTTTTGAATGGTCACGAAGACGGAGATTTTCTTCCTTAATATTGAGGGAATAGAGCCAGTCACGGCAGAAACCTCTCCAGTATTCAAACCATTCAAGGTCAGTGCCCGGCTTGCAGAAGAATTCAAGCTCCATCTGCTCAAACTCACGAACACGGAAAATAAAGTTACC
>CDYU01014783.1_pt1 | contig 16487 bp, 9 predicted proteins | sample 480701 | NCBI WGS metagenome assembly CDYU01 (sample SAMEA3182105, study PRJEB8094) | gut metagenome | biome: human; feature: gut; material: Stool; isolation source: human stools | place: Canada | collected 2013-02-26 | reverse complement strand
GCCTTTGCATTGGACAGACAGTTGAAAAGGGTCGATTTACCCACGTTCGGCAAACCGACTATGCCGCATTGTAATGCCATACTTTTTTTATTGTTCGCTTTGTTTTTTAATCGATATCCCGTTGTGTGTATGCCGGGAACTGACGGCCAAAGTTACTAAATTCTTTCCAGAAAAGCGGAAGTTCCTGCGGGGATATTGCGAATTTTCAGGATAGGGCCTGCAAAAACCTCCGGGCCCGGCAGTCGGGCCCGGAGGGTAACGGCGTTGTAAGAGTGCCGGTTTCCGTAAATTTCAGTTGCCGTATTCTCTCGTTCCGGCTCTCAGGAACTCGATGAATCCGGGTACGCTTAGGTCGTACCCGCGCGGGGGGACTAACACTTTTCCGTCGCGTCCCTGCAAAATATAGTATGGCTGCGCATTGACGCCGAAAGTCTTCAGGGCATAGTAGGAGTTGATTTTTCCGAGGCTTTTGAGCACCTTTCCGGTCTCTGTTGTAACCCACTCGTCTTCGGGAAGGACTTTCTTGTCGTCGGAAAAGAGCGCAACGATGACGTAGTCGTTGCGTAGTATGTCCAACACCTGGGGATCGGACCATACGCGCGCCTCCATCTCGCGGCAGTTCACGCATCCGTGCCCTGTGAAGTCGATGAACAGGGGCTTGTTGACCTTCGCGGCATAAGCCTGGGCTTCGGACAGGTCGAAGAATCCCTCGAGGTTGTGGGGCAGGTGCAGGAATTCGCTGTACTTGGGTTTTCGTCCGTCGACGGTCAGCGTCATGTGCGCATCTGCGTTCCCGGTTGCGGCCGTACCACCCTGTCCGACGACGAAATCCTGCGTGTGCAGTGGCGGGAGGTATCCCGAGAGCCCTTTGAGGGGAGCTCCCCACATGCCGGGTATCAGGTATACTACGAAGGAGAACGTCAGGATGGCCAGCGCCAGCCGCCCCACACTCAGATAGGGCGTGTCGCTGTCGTGTGCGAACTTAATCTTTCCCAGCAGATAGAGCCCCAGCAGGGAAAATGTGACGATCCACACGGCGAGGTATATCTCTCGGTCGAGCAGCCCCCAGTGATAGGTCTGGTCTGCTACGGAGAGGAATTTCATACCGAGCGCCACCTCGATGAATCCGAGCACGACCTTCACCGAGTTGAGCCATCCTCCGCTCTTTGGCAGCTTTTTGAGCATGGCGGGGAAGAAGGCGAACAGCGTGAAGGGGAGTGCGAATGCCAGGGAGAAAGCCAGCATGGTGATGATCGGGGTCCAGAACTCCCCGGCGGTGGATTTGATGAGCACCGATCCTACGATGGGTCCCGTGCATGAGAACGACACCAGCACGAGTGTCAGGGCCATGAAGAAGATGCCTGCCAGCCCCTTGGAGTCGGCTTTAGAGTCGGTTTTGTTGACCATCCACGATGGCATTGTGATCTCGAAGGCCCCGAAAAAGGATGCGGCGAAGAGCATGAACACGAGGAAGAAGAGGATGTTCGGCAGCCAGTGCGTCGCCAGCCAGTTGAATATGTCGGCCGTCACGGCGTCTCCGCCCAGGATGCGCGTGATGAGGATGATTGCTGCGATGGGGAGGGTGTAGAGGGTCACGATGAAGAATCCGTACATGCCGGCGCGTATTCGTCCCATGGCGGGGCTTCCTGCGCTCTTCATGAAGAACGAAACGGTCATCGGCACCATGGGGAACACGCAGGGGGTCAGCAGCGCCGCGAATCCCCAGAGTATCGCCTCGATAATCAGCGCCCATATCGAACCGGCTCCTGCGGCGTCTTTCTGCGCGGGGGCGACTGCCTGTACGGTGGTGTCTGCCTGCGCGGGAGCCGCTTCCGCTGCCGGGTCTTTTTCAGGCTCCGCCGTAACTGCCGCCGTATCTGCCGGCGTCGTGCCTGCGGAGATGGCTATGGTCATTTCCGTATCGTCGGGGGGCATGCAGCTCGTGTCGTCGCAGAGCATCCATTCGATCCGGGCTTTGACGGAGGATTCCGGTACGGAGAGTTTCACCCGCTGTGCGAAACGGGCCTTGCCGGAGAAAGTCCCGATCTCCATCCCGAACGTCGTGTCGTAATAACGGTGAGGGGTCGAAAGCTGTTGTACGCCGCCTTCGAGCGTGACGCCATCGCCGGGTGTGAAGACGATGGCGGTTGCATTGGGGCCTCCTTCGTAGGGGCCCATGTCGTACATGTGATAGGGTTGTGGAATCGACGCTTCGAGCACGATGCGGTAGGCGTTGTCCCCGAGGGGCTCCACCGTGCTTTTCCAAGCGGCGTTCTGGGCCATGCTGCCGACAGCCGTGCCCAGCGAGACGACCGTCAGCAGTAAAATACGGGTTGCTTTGTTCATAGCGATTTGAATTTCTTCAATGATTTTAGAAAAAGAAGCCTGCTCGTTGCGGGCAGGCTTCTCCTTGCATGATCCGGAGAGTGAGAAGTCTGCTTACTTCTCCTCCGCCGTGGTGCCGTAGATGATGTTTCCGAAACGTCCCATCTTCAGTTTGATAGGGGCGTTCGGCAGTATCTCCATGCCGGGGGCGCCGCTCCGCGTTTTGCCGTAAGCGGCTGCCGATGCTGATACGTTGAAGTCGGGATCGGTTCCCTTGGTGATGTTCTCAATGGCCCAGATCAGGGCGGGATCGGCTCCGGTGAGGTTGCCCCATTCCGTCGGACCGTAAGGGAACATCGAGTCGATGTCGTCGTTCCAGTCCGCGTTCTGGTTGTTCACCATCTTGTCTGCTGCGAATCCGTCGGCGTAGTCGCCGAAATCCTTGGCGTTCTTCACGTAGAATGTGATGGGGGCGAATTCGAACCTGCGTCCGTCGTATACGAGCTGGCTGGTCACCATGCCGACGTTCTTGCCTTCCGTGCGGCTGCCGTAGGTGGTTACCGGGAAGTCGATGCCTTTCAGTGAGTTGATGACGATCTCGGAGGCCGATGCTGTGTTCTCGGAACCGATGACGTACAGCCGGTTGAGTCCCAGGTCAGCGCCCTGGCCCAGTCCGTCGGACTGCGCCGGATTGCCGTAACCGAACGACCAGGTTTCATGCGATCCGTCGACGAAGGTCATTTTGGCGAAGATGTCGTCGTAGTGCGCTTTTCCGACGATGGAACTCATCAGGTAGCGGCACTGGGCCACCGATCCGCCGGGATTGTAGCGCAGGTCGAGGATCAGGTCTTTGATTCCCATCGAGACGAAGCTTTTGAGCTGCTGTTCGAGAATCTCCTGACCCGAGATGTCGAAGCTTTCCAACACCAGATAGCCGATGTTGATGTCTCCCGCATCGTTCAGGAATTGGCCGGCGAAGATGACCGGATTGTAGGTGTAGCTTCCGGCCGTCACGGTCGTATTGTATTCCACCAGCGTCACTCCGTCGTCCTTGTAGCGGGCGTAGGTGATTTTGTACGTGCCGCTCGTCGAGGTGTAGAGTTCCACCTGATACTTGTAGTAGTTGGAACTGTTCAGCCGGATTCCGTTGACGCCGACTATCATGTCTCCGCGGCGCAGTCCCGCTTTGGCGGCCGGCGATTCGAGGTAGACGTAACCCAGCGAGAGGCAGTTTTCTTTCGTCTGGCTGTTGTACACCATGGCGAGCGACGGTCCCATACCCAGACCGACGGTGGTCGTAGCCCGGGTGACGGGCTCCGAGGCGGCAACGGCGCGTGCGCCGCCGGTCTGCTGAATGTTGGAGTAGATGTAACGCTGACCCCGGAGGCTGGAGTAGTCGCGGTAGTAACCGCCGTCCTCGATGTTTGTTTCGCCCAGTTTGGTGAGGTTCTCGTAGAGGAAATTGTCGTAGGATGTCTTGTAGTTGATCTGTCCCTTGTCGACCAGTGCTTGGTAGGCGGTGTTCCACAGATACTCCTTTTTCAGGCGCTCGTCCATTTTTCCGATCAGGTATTCGTCGATTTTGGCGCCGCTGGACGATGCCTGCGTCATCGTGCAGAGCAGCGAGCGGGCGTGTCCCTTTACTGTGATGTAGAGGTCCACGGAACGGATCTCCTCGGAGGGGTTCTCTTGGAATACCAGCCGGATCGAGCTTTTGCCGCCCACTTCGGCGTTCGCCTTGTTTTTGATTTCCACCCAGTCGGCGGTCGGGGTTTCGGCATCCCATCCTGCGTCGGCGGTGAACGACACGGTGATCGTTTCGCCGTAGCGGGATACTTCGCCGCCTTCGACGGGGTTGTTGACATCCCGGAAGCCTGCGCCTGCGGCGGGTTCGTCGTCGCTGTCCGAGCAGCCGGTCATCGGGGCCGCGCACAGCGCAAGGGCGCAACAGCCGAGAATACATTTAAAGATAGTTTTCATTTTTTGTTTTTTAGTCTGAAATTTCGGGTTTCGGAGGAGGAACACCTCCTGCGCAGGGCGGGAGCGTGTTCCTCTTCGGCCATGGGATTGGATAATCCCGGATTATTCTGCAGGTTTGGGATCGGGCTCGACGTACTTCGCAACCTGTTCGTACTCGTAGTAGTTGCCGTCCGTATCCTGCCATACGACGAAGATGTTGTTGGAGGCGCTGCCCCATTCGCTCAGTAAGAGCGCTGTCTGATTGCCGTTGAAAGGTTTCGTGCTGCTGTTGCTGAGGATCGAAACGGTTTTGTTCAGGGCTCCGAGCTTGCCGATCGTGGGATCGTCAACTCCGGTGTAGATCCAGTATGCCGCACATTTTTCACCCACCGCGACATCGGCCATTACCGTATGGAAACCGGTGCCGCTGCCTTTCGGGGTGGTGGTTATGTTCGTCACCTGCGGACGCTGGGCATAGTTGGCGGTCCAGAGTTCGGAGTCCTTCTTGGCGAATTTGTCGCTGGGGACGGTCGGCGTGTAGTCGACCCTCAGCAGCCGGGTCGGGAGACCCTCCTTGTCGACGCCCACGGCGAAGAAATGGTAGTCCGTGCCGCTTTTAAGGTTGTCGAAGGGGATTTCCACATTGCTGCCGTCGATGAACTTGTAGTTGTACGACTCTTCCGTCGCCAGGGCCAACTCATTCTCCGTGGCTTTTTCATCACCCTTCCAGAGGAATCCGTTTATCCACGAATCGTGCGTCTGGTTCATGTAACGGTACGACACGATGTTGTCGCTGCCCGTGAGTTTGATCTTCGCGCTTTTCAGGGTCACTTCCACGGCTTCGGCCCTGGGAGTTTCCGCGCTGAAAGCCAGCGCTTTCGTGTCGGCGTTCTTTTTGACCATCGGACCAGCTTTGCCCTCCTTGGTGACGGCTACCGAGAGGATGTAGCCCTTGGCTTCGGGTTTGAGCCCCGATTTGGCGACCGTGAACGTGTTGGGAGCCGCCGTGGCCGTGCCCGACGCGATCAGTTGCTTGGGCCACTCCTCATCCCGGGTTGCGAGGTATTCCGCTTCCGTCTTGTAGGCGGAATAGAACTTGTAGACGCCCGTTCCCGGAGTGACCGTGGCTGAAATATCCGTCGCCGAACTCGTCACCTCACCGATCTCCACGCTGGCGTCGCCGCCCATGGTGATGTCCGTGATGGTGACTTTCTGCGTGTAGATATTCTCCTCGGTGTAGCTCGACGTGCGCTTTCCGGGGACGACGGGAAGCACCCATACGATGTACTCCCTGCCGGCCTGGAGTTTTATGCCTCCGGCATATCCCGAGAGCCATCCCGAATATTTGGCCGACACTTTGGCCGGAGCCCAGAAGCTATCCTGAATGTCCTCCAGGATTTGTGAGGGGCTGTAATCGGCGGCGGGGACCACTTGGGCCCAGCACTCCGATACACCCATGGCCTCGACCGAGAGTTTGGCGTTCTCATACGTCACGTCCGTGATCTCGATCTTGGTATAGATGCTCTGGGCGACCGTGTAGAGCATCTCTTCCGGACTGTCGAGCACCGCTGCCCCTACCGAATCGTCGTAGTTCGAGTCTACTGCATAGACCACGTAACTCACACCTTGTTCGGGTTTGGCGCCCAGCATGGCTTCGAGGGTCGTCGTCGTCGTTTTCTTTATGGGGCGGGTACGGTCGTCGTTGCGGATGTACTCGAGCACCTGTTCGGGCGAGAACTCCGAGAGTTTTCGCACGCCGTAGTAGTAGCCTTCGTAAAGCCACTCCTGCGCCAGTTTGGAGTCGATGGTAATCGTGACGTTCAGGTCGGCGTCAATGGTGATTTCGTGCGGGGGCGTGCCGATTTCGACGCCCACTTCGGAGATCGAGCTCTGGCCGTTGGAGGCCACGGCTACGACGGCGACTTTGCCGCCCGTTTCGGCGTAGCTGTTTTCGGCGGCCGGGGCCGTGATCTTCAGCTCGCTGTTCTCGATGACGGCTTTCCACCCGTCGGGCTTGGTGATGGTCGATTTTTTGACGTCGCTCATGTCGAGTTTGACCGTGCGGGTCTGTCCGGCGGTGAAATACTGCTTTCCGGCGAGCGGCGTGCAGCGGAAATCCGTCGAGCGGGCCACTTTCAGCCGGGTTCCGTCGCCCAGCGTGAAGTAGACGAACCCTTCGTCCTCTTCGACCTTGGCGAAGAGCGATGCATCCTCCTCGGCCGTGATGCCCGTTCCGAGCCACGTCTTGCCGCCGTCGGGCGAAACCTCCCATTCGTTGGTCGCCGTGTTCACGCGGATGCCGGGAGCCACCGCCACGGGGAGTTTGTTGCCTGCGGCATCCTTCAGGGGTTCGCCGTTGAGCGTCCAGTAGTAGGCGCCGTCCTCCTCGGCCACGCCGACGAGCGAAGCGCCTTCGCCGGCCGCGGCGGCAACGGTGAGGACATCTCCGTTGGAGAGCACGACCGTGTAGAGTCCCGTTGCCTTGTCGTAGGTGCAGGACGCGATGGTGAGTTTGCCGTCGAGCATCTGCTGCACGGCTTCGATCTGGGTTTTCATATCTTTTTCCAGCTCCGTGACACGCTTTTCCAGCTGGTCCATGCGGTTGTTGATGTCCGCATCGTCGTACTCGCAACCCGTGAACGCTGCCGACAGCGCCACTGCACACAAGGCGCAGAGCAGCTTGCCGGTCCGGTTCTTTCCGTCAGTCCATAAATTTGTTTTCATGATGCAGGGGTTTTGGGGATTATAACCGTCCGGCATCCGCAGGGGTGCCGGACGGTATTTGAATTTTGCTACCTCCGGAGTATCCGCGGGCGGCCGTTGGGCTGTACGGCGGGACCCGGAACGCTCTTTGTGAACGTGTTGACGCTCGAGAGGTTCGCCGCCACTTTGACGCCGAGGTATTCTTCGAGCGAAACGGCCTTTCCGTCGGTGAATACCACGGTCGCCAGCTTGCTGTATACCGGTGCGGCAGGGTTCGTGCCTCCGACGGCGATTCCCATGGCTACCGTGATGGCTCCTTCGGGGATAACCGTCTGCGATGAGGTCATGGCGGTGGTGGTGAGGCCGTTGGCCAGCACGTACTCCTCCCACGTCTGGATGTAGTCGGCATACGCGATGTCCGGATTCTTGTCGCGCAGGTCGGGCAGGCCCAGCTCTTTTGCCCCCGCGTCGTTGATCGAGACGGAGAGATGGAGCAGTTGGCGCGAATCTTCGTTGGTGACGAACGAAACGTTATAGGAGCCGTCGTTCTGCCGCTGAGCCGTGGCCGAAATCGTGGGATTGTCACCGCCTTCGATGGTCGGCGTGACGCCGGTGCAGAACTTCACGGGGCTCAGCACGCCGTTCCAGTCTTCGGCCATATAGGCGAACTCATAGGTCGTGCCGGCATCGAAGCCGTTCCAACGGTAGGTCACGACCTGGTCGCCCTTGCCGTCGGCCTGCCACATATTCGGCCAGGGGGTCGAGTACGCGTCGGGGTTCCTGTAGTCGAGGAAATAGAAGAGCCAGCCGCCGGTTTGGTCTTTGCCTACTTTTTTGCCGGGCTTGTAACGGGCGTCGTCGCTGCCGTCCTTGATGTCGGGGAATATCATTGTACCTCCATCGAGGCCAACTGATGTGACCGGGCTGTAATACTGGAAGTAGTAGAGAGCGGTTTTTTCGGTGTTGTATTTGAACTCCATCGTTACCGAGGTGCGGTCGGTCTCGCTGATTCGCATTTCGATGTCCGACTCGCAGGTTTCCGGGGCGTCGCGGACGATGGGTTTGGTGCGGAACGCTTCGGTGGCTTTCAGGGTCGAAACCTCGTTGTAGTAGTTGACGCCGGTGTAGAGGATGACGTATTCGGTGTCGCCCGCGAGGTCCCACCAGTATTCGCGCTTGTCCAGGGCGTCTCCCGTCGGCTTGTTGTTGTCGCGGTCGAAGGAGAAGTTCGTGTTCGCCACATACCACGATGATTCGCTCTCGGTCTGTACGTCATAGATTCGCTGGGCGTAGGCCTGTCTCTCGGCCTCGTCGCGGGCCATGACCTCGTCGGCTACGGCTTTCGTGACGAACCGGAAACGGAGGTCCCGGCAGGTCTTCTCCATACGGAGGTCGAATTCGACGATCGAACCGCCGATTTTGTCGGGCGTGGAGATCGTATATTCGGCCGCATCGGTCTCGGCCGGAACCTTGGGCAGTTCGAAATCCTTGCGGAAAATCTTGTCCACGGCGGTTCCGTTGGCATCCAGGGCGACGGCCGTCGCCACGTATTTCAGCTCGTTGCTCTGGTCGGTGGCGGTGAACGAGAGGTCGTCCGTCGAGACGTCCAGGCGGGCGCCGTAGTGGCACATGAACTGACGGTACATGCTTTCGCCGTAGGCGTCGATGTACTGTTGAATCTCGTCGGTGACCGAACTGAGGTAGTAGTAATACTTGCAATCGTTGTTGGGGATATGTGTCACCTGATAGGCCGTGAACGAGGTGACCACGTCGAAGGCGATCGTCGGATTGCCCACGAGCTCTTTCTTGGGCGTTTTCACGTGGCAGATGCAGAGGTCGCCCGGGCTTTGCAGACCCTCTTCGTCGAAGAAAGCCTGCACGGCGATCAGGTATTCGATGTCCGGCTGGATGTCGAAGACCTGCAGGTCGGAGTTCATGTAGTCGAACTCATACGACGCGAAATCCTCGCCGTAGCCCTTTTCGTTGAAGAGCTTGCCGCCCGAGACTGCGGACTCGGTGTTGAGGAGCATCAGGAAGAGGCAGTTGTCGGTCTCGGTGGTGGTCAGGCTCTCCTTTTTCTCCGAGTTCATGGCGTTGAGCATCGTGTTGTAGGCCGCGCCCATGGGGTAGAGCTGCACGCGGTAGCTGACTACGTCGGCTCCCGGCTGGCAGGTGAATTTGATGTTGTCGGAGGTAACTTCGGTAGCTTCGATCGTCACGCCGTTTTCGGAGCCGATGTATTTCGTCTCCACGTAACGGATGGGAGTGGGGCCTTCGGTCGTGATGTAGGTGTTTTCACCGGTAGGGGGTTCGGGCTCGGGTTTGGGGTCCTTGGTGTCATCGTCGGAGCACGATGCGGCGAGGGCTCCCAGGGACAGGATGATTCCCGTCGTCAGGAAAAATTTCAGAAAGTTCGTTTTCATAAAGTTAACGCATTTAAATTAAACAAAGAATCACTCGGCCACACGTTCGTAGTCGGCGTCGCCGTCCACGATCTTGCATAAGTTCATATTGTTCACATATCCGTCGGCGCCGATGGCAAGGGCGTAGACGGAGGTGTTGTCCAGGTTCCAGGCCGGATCGACGGCGATGTCGAATTCTTTCGACTTCTCCGTGTTCGCCGGGATTTCGCCCAGGCTTTCGCCTTTGTAGTTATTGGGGGCCGAGCCGGCCAACAGGCGGGCCACATGGCTGTGGGTATAATCTTGGTATTGTCCGCCGACGTTCTGCGTCCCGGAGAGCCCGTCTTCGATGATCCAGACGGCCACGCGGTAAGTTTCGGTCTTCTCGGAGTGGACGCGGACGGTGACTTTCGCCTTTTTGCCGGCGGCGTCATACATCGACTTCACGGCGACGCCGCAATGAGCAGGGTAGTCGTCCAGCGAAGCTTGCAGGCTCTTTTTGAAGGACTGGTCGGTGTCGGCGGTCAGCGGACGCAGGTCGCGCATGTCGACCAACGCCATGGGGTAGCCCGTCAGCCCGTAGTCCCGGGCAATGGTCTTCTGTACATCGATGGCAAATTCGTCGCTGCCCGATCCGTTGTCGTGCAAGGCGATCACATGGGCGGCGTCCGGGAAATTGCGGCTGATGATGAAGTTCATGTAGTTGAAGCCTGCCGGGCAGTTGGCGCACCATTGCCCGGTGAACTCCATGACGCAAATCTGGCGGACGAACTGCGACGGCCCCGAGGGGGTCTCATCGGCCTTGGCCGTGACCTTCACCGTTTTGGAGGTCCTGCCCCCGTAGGATGCCTGGAAGAGGTATTCACCGGCCACGGTCGTCGAGAACGAGGCGTTTTCGACAGCCGTGTTGTCGGTCGTGCAGCGGATTTCGGCCTCTGCAGTCACGTCGGACGCACCGTCGGTGACTTTGAAGGTGACGGCGTCGCTGCCATTTGCAGTAATGGCCGCGGCACTGGGTTCCAGCGTCAGCTCCGCAGCCGGGTCGTCGGTGTTCCCCGAGCAGGAGAACCCCGCGGCGCCCAGGCCGAGGATGCACAGCAGTACCGTGAGCTGTTTGAAAGATTTCATAGCGGTCTATTCGTTATATTGGTAATTCGCATTTCCGCCCAATGCGCATTCGTTCGCGTTGCGGCAGGTGAAAGTCACGCCGGCGTCCTGCGAGGCGAGGGCGGCCGCGATTATGCGCATGTTCGCGGGATTCCAGCTCGCGCCGAGCGTCGTCGAGCGGCTGGCTTTGACTTCTACACCCGGTTGCAGGGCGTTGCCCTGATTCAGCCGTTCTCCGTAGACGTTCGACGAGAGGACGGCGCGAACCACGTTGTTGTGGGTATAGGTCGCTTCGTCCGCACCGAGTTGGAAATAGGAGATGCCGTCCTCGACCAGCAGGATCAGGTAGCGGTAGGTCTCCGCGGCATCGGACGTGACCTTCACTTCGACCTTCACCTCCCGGGAGCCGGCGTCGTAGGCGGTGGCGAGGGCCACTCCGCAGTCTACGGAATTTTCCGTGAGCGCGGCGGCGATCGCTTTGTCGATGGCGGCCTTGTCGGACGACATCCGCACGTCGGGGCGCAGGTCGAGGAATCCGGTCGGCAGGCCCGTGACGTCGAACTTCTGTCCGTACATGTCGTTGGCTTTGATCCACATCGGATCGGGGTAGTTCGGGTCGTACTGCAGGTGGAACGATGCCGCGGCGATACGTCCGGGACGTTCCTCCTGAACGGCTTTCAGCGAGGTGCTCATCGCCGGGCAGTTGACGCATCCGACCGAGGTGAACTGCATGAACAGCAGTTTTCGGTAATAGTTCCCGGAGCCGCTGCCGGCGGAGACTGTCACGACGACCGAGTTTTCGCTTTCCACGACTTTCTCCCCGTCGCGGTAGCGGGCTTTGAAGGTGTAGCTGCCCGGTGCCGGGGCGGCGAAGGTGTTGATGCCTCCGTCCAGCTCGGTCGCCTGTCCGCTGAATTCCTGCACGAGGTGCATTCGCTCCGAGCGGCTGACGTCGGACGATCCGTACATCACCCGGAAAGTGACGGCTTCCGGCCCTCCGGCGGTGATGGCGGTTCTGTCCGCCGAGATATGCAGCGTGCCCGCAGGCACGCCGGGATCGTCGTCCGACCCCGAGCATGCCGCAGAGCAGACGGCGGCCGTGAAGGCGGCTGCGGCCAGCAGGTATCGCAAAACGGTTTTCATCAGGCTATTCGTTTACTTTGTAGTCGACGCTGCCGCCCAGGCTGCACTCCGCTACGTTGTCGATGATGACCTTGCTCCCGTTGTTGCGCAGGGCGAACACCGCGACGCGGTAGTTGGACAGGTTGCCGGCGATGTCCTCTTTCAGCTCGAAAGTCGTCGCCCCCGTGTGCTCCTCGTTGGCCGCCACGGTGAAGGCGTTTTCGGACATGGCCATATAGTTGCCCGAAAGGCCCACTACGATATCATCGTACTTGTTGTCGGACGCTGTGCCTCCGACATACGTTCCGTTGTTCAGCAGCACTGCGTAACCGATGTCGTATTTGCCGCCCGTGCTGGAGGTGAGTCCGGCATTGATCGTGATGGTCTTGTCGGCATACGACGAGTTGATGCGGATGCCGCAGGTCGCGGGGTTCGTGCGCAGTTGGTCTTCGATAACGCCCGCGATGAATGCCGGTTTGGCGTCGCCGGCCCCGGTCATCGTGTAGTCGAGGTTGAAGATTGCGGAGGGGTAGGAACCGCTCCCGATATACTTGCTGAGCAGGTTGTTGGCCACGCTGCCGATGATGTACGGGTCTTGGAGGTCATATGGGCCGTGGATGGCGAATACGGTCATGTGCTGTTTCCACTCCGCAGCCGTGTTTTCGAGTGCCGAGGCCATCAGGGGACAATATCCGCAATTGACGTTGGTGATGTCGTAGGCGGCCACCTTCCGGAAATATTTTTCGTAGGCGGAGCGGTTTTTGGCTGTGACGGTCACCGTGTTTTCGCTCGGCTTGTTCTTGTAGAGCGCCTTGAAGGTGTAGGTGCCGTTCTTGACCGCTGTGAAAGCTGAGGTCTTCTTGTCCAGCTGGTTGCCGGTCGCCGTGTTTTCGAAGACGATGTAGTTGAGCTGTTCGTTCTCCGTGAGCACGTTCCCGTTGGCGTCGGTCAGGATGAAATTTGCGGCATCTTTGCCGTCGGCCTCGATCTCGTTTTTGTCGACGCTGATCGTGTAGGGAGCTTTGATTTCGCCGTTGGGGCCCGGTTTTTCACCGTCGTCGCTGCCTTCGCAGGCCGTGAATCCCGTCAGGAGCAGGCCTGCCAATAAAAATTTGAATGTCTTTTCCATGGTTTGTATTTTTCGTTTAAAATGAGGTGGTGATTTGCAGGTTCGCGCCCGTGTAGGCCCTGGTAAGACGGCATACGCCGCCCGAGCAGAGCAGTCCCTCGCGGTTGCGGCCGTAGCTCAGGGCGATGCGGGTGCGCGACCGGGCATAGCTGACGCCCGCATTGAAATAGTGGATTTTGCTGCCGCCGTTGTTGTACATGTCGCTGCCGTAGATGCTCCACGAGGGGGCGAAGTTTATCTCCAGCAGCGCCGCCATCCAATCCTTTTCGTCCTCGTGCGTGGTCAGGTATTGAAGCTCGAGGCGGGTGGAGAACTTCGGCGTGAATTTGTATTGCAGGTCGGCGACGAAGACGTTCTGCAGGCGTGTCGCGGATTTCCGGCCGTAACTGGGGTTCTCCTCCTGCATCGAGTAGAGCAGAACCGCCTTGAACTTGCGCGTGAATTGTTTTTCGATGTCGATGCTGATGTCGCGGTAGAGCAGTTTCCCGGCCTTGGCCGTACCCTCCTTGTGGAGCGTGTAATAGGTGGAGAAATTGGCGTGAATTTTCAGTCCGCGCTTGCCGCCCAGCGCGGAGCCGCGTTTGAAGTTGTAGAAGATGTCCGCTTGTCCGCCGATTTCGCCGCTGTTGTTGTAGACCGCATCGCCGATCTGTGCTGTGTAGGGGTGCAGGTTGGTCAGCATGTAGGTGTACTGGGTGCACATGGCGGGGATGTAATTGAGTAGGTTGGCCGACGATGATTTGAGGTTTCCGTTCGAGGTGATTTCCGAGCGCATCCACTCCAGTCGGCGTCCGGATAGACTGATGCCCAGTCCGTTGCGGTTGTAGCCGAGCTCGAGCAGTTGTGCGCTGCCGGTCTTTTGGAGGTAGATGTCGCCGTCTTGACTGACTTCCGGATCGATGGCGTATTTCTTTCCGGCATCCACGTACTCGGCCTTCAGCGAGAAGCCGCTGCGTTCGAAATAGATACGTCCTGAGTAACCTTCGCTGTTGGGTTTGCCGCCCTCGTCGATCAGGTCTTGCGGGATCTTTTCGTAGCGGCTCAGCACGGAGCCTTCCAGCGAGAGCGACGTGTTGTTCCATTTCAGCAGTTCTGCGAGTGAAAAGCTAAGGTCGGCGCCGCGCACCTGCGTCTCGGAGAACTCCATGCCCAGGCGAGGAAGTCCCCAGATGGCTTTGAAAGCGACGATGTTCTTGTAGTTGTAGACGAACCGCGCGCCCATCAGGGCGTTGTTCATGCCCAGCATCCGGTCCTCCCAACTCCGGAACAGCAGGCCGCTGCCGAACTGGTCGTAAAATGTGCCGGCCGTGACCGAGAAGGCATCGTCCTGCCACGTCACATAGTAGTTGGTCAGCTTCGTGCCGGCCAGTTCCGTGGGGAAACTCTGCAGCACCGGCAGGTAAGCTTCCATTTGCACGCCCACGGCCAACTTGCCGCGGTAATAGTCGAGTTTGAGAAAGTTGTTCGAGCCGAAATGGTCGTCAGGGGCCGTGGCATTCGTTTTCGCATCGTCCCTGTAATAGATCGTGTTGGTCTCGAAGCTTCCGGTGAGATAGCCCTTCTGGGGCTCCTGCGCCGCGGCTGTCCCTGCGACGAGCGTTGCGAGCGCCAGCGTCAGCAGTCGGGGATTCTTCCTGATCATGGTTTCAAACGGGGTACGGGGTTATTTTTTCAGTTCTTTGATCTTCTTCAGCAGTTCGTTCTCGCTGCCCGGGGAGTAACCCGTGTGCGAGTAGACGATCTTGCCGTCTTTGTCGACCACATAGACCTGCGGCGTGAGCGTTACGTTCATGGCACGCATAAACTCCTGGTTCTTGTCGAACAGGAGGGTGAAATCGCCCCATCCGCGGCCCTGGGCCAGCGAACGGGCCTTGGCCGTAAAGCGGGCGTCGTCCGTGGAGACGGCCACTACGCGGAATTCGGCCTCCTCGAGCCAGTCGGGCAACGCCTCGTTGATGGCGTCCAATTCCTGAATGCAGGGTTTGCAGGTTGTGGCCCAGAATGAAATGATCATCGGTGTTTTGCCGTCGACGAGGCTGCCCGTGCTGACGGTCTCTCCCTTGGCGTTTTCCACCTTCACGGCGGGAATCTGGGCGCTTGCGTACATGGACGAAAGGAGGAGGGCAATGGTCAGGATGATTGCTCTTGCTGTTTTCATAAGTCTGTTTTTTTGAAGAATTGTTGATGTCTGGATATACCTCCGGCAAGGCCCCATGTCCTCGGGGACATGAGACTGGCTGCCGGAGAGCATGTTACGGTTATCGCACCCAGCCGGGATTTTGCTGGCCGCCGAGCTGCTGGTTGGCGAAGATTTCGGATGCCGGGATCGGCCATACGAACATGTAGTCGCCCTTCGGTTTCGAGATGTCGGACCCTATTTCCGTGACGAAGTCGATATAGGACCAAGGATTTCCTCCGGTCTTCGAGGCTTCGCCCTCCTGCGCCTTGCCGCGGGTCATGCCCAGGCCCCAGCGTTTGAGGTCGGTCAGGCGGGTGCCCTCCATCATCATTTCGCGGTAACGCTCCTCCTGTACGTCGGCCAGCGTCACGGCGGGGAGTTTCGGGAGTCCGCGGTGCATGCGCAGTTCGTTGAGCGGAGTTTCGGCATCGCCGCCGCTCAGCACGGCGGCCTCGGCGGCGATCAGGTACATCTCGGCCAGCCGGAACGGTTTGAATGTGTTGTAGTAGTTCCAGGCCGATGTAGTTCGCAGGTCGGGGTTGCCGGGATATTTGCTGATGACCGTCAGGTTGCGTGCGAACATGCTTTGGCCTTTGATGATCGCGACGATGAAACGACCGTCTACCGGGGCATCGGTCGTGCAGTCCAGGAAATAGACCGTGCGGCGCCAGTCGGCCGCATCATACCTGTCCACGCATCCCTGTGCCGGAATGTAGTCGGGATACATCGTGTATTGTTTGTTGTCCGTGCCGTTGTTGTATTCGTTGTAGAAATAGTATCCCCATTGGTAGGCCGTCTCGGTCTTGCTGGCGTAGAACTGGAAGATCGTCTCCGGGCTTCTGTCGTAGGTCCACATTTCGCGCAGTTCCTCTTCGGAGTCGATAAGTGTGTAGGTCTGCTTGCCGATCAGGTCATTGGCCTTTTTCAGCGCTTCGGGATAATTGTCCGTCTGCAGCAGGACACGGGCCTCGAGAGCCAGGACGCAGTCGAGGTTCAGGGTCGTGGAGTTGGGCGAACCGTTCTGGTCTGCGAGCAGTTGTTTGGCCTGCTCGATGTCCTTCAGGATCTTGTCGTAAACGTCGTAGAGCGAGGCGCGGGCGGGTTTTTTGCTGGAGTCGTAGGTGGTGACCAACGGCACGCCGGAGTACTCGTTTTTCGCCGTGGCGGCATCGTAGTCGCCACAGAAACGCTCGGCCAGCAGGCTGTACGACAGTGCCCGCATCAGATACATACGTCCTTGTATGTTGTTCAGCGCCGTTCGTTCGCTGGCGGTCGGTTCGAAACCCAGTTTCGAGTCGATGCCTTCGATGATGAAATTGTAGAATGCGATGCCTCCGTAAAGGTCGTTCCAAACGGTGGCGATGTCCCCGTCGTCCTGGGAAAACGTCCATTGGTAGACGTTTCCGTAGGTGTTGGAGAATCCCGAGATTGCGTGCACGTAATCGGCCTGCAGGTCGGGGAGGATCATGCTGCTGATGCTGTATGCCGTGCGCAGGCGCGAATATGCGCCTCTTTCGAGCGCCTCGATGCTTCCCATGTCGGAGAACGCCTTGTCGAAAGG
>CDYU01028575.1_pt1 | contig 16567 bp, 18 predicted proteins | sample 480701 | NCBI WGS metagenome assembly CDYU01 (sample SAMEA3182105, study PRJEB8094) | gut metagenome | biome: human; feature: gut; material: Stool; isolation source: human stools | place: Canada | collected 2013-02-26 | reverse complement strand
ATATCGCCCGATAATTAAGGAGAAGGTTGAAAAGGAAGATGACAGAAGGAAGATTTTTGAACAGCTTCTTTCGCTTTGCCTTTCGGGACTTGAACCCGATGAAAAAACTGTTGAAAATTTGATTGAGGAATACGAACAATGACGATAAAAATCGGAACAAGAAAAAGCAGGCTTGCCCTTGCACAAACCGAAATGTTAATAAAAACGCTGAAAAACCGTTTTCCGAATGTTGAAATTGAAACGGTTTACATCTCGACAACAGGCGACAAAACCCTTGACAAACCGCTTACAGCTTTGGGCGGAAAGGGTGTGTTCATCAAGGAGCTTGAAATGCCGCTTTTGAGCGGAGAAACAGATGTTGCCGTTCACAGCGCAAAGGACTTGCCGACAAAAATTGCAGACGGACTTGAAATTTCCGCCGTGTTGCCAAGGGGCAGTTATGGCGATGTTTTGGTTACACGCAACAATTTTGAAACAAAGGACGGCTTTGTCATCGGAACAGGCAGTTTAAGGCGAAAGCTTTTTGCGGAGAAAATCTATCCTAATGCAAAATTCAAGGATATAAGGGGCAATGTTGACACCCGACTTAAAAAGCTGTTGAACGGTGAGTACGATGCTCTTGTGCTTGCAAAGGCAGGACTTGAAAGACTTGACCTTTGCAACGGTGAGGATTACACGGTAACTCCGTTTGATGCCGATGAATTTCTCCCTGCACCGTGTCAGGGAATAGTTGCGATTGAAAGCAGAAAAAACAGCGAGGTTTCCAAAATGCTCGCTGAAATCAGCGACAAAAATACAATGCTTTCGTTTGAAACCGAAAGACAGGTTCTGCACAGCCTCAATGCCGATTGTTCAACTCCCGTCGGTGCAATTTCAAAGGTTGAAAACGATAAAATAACGCTTTCTCTGTCTGCCGACTGTAAAAAAACAGTCAGCGGAACAGATGAAATTTCAAACAGAATCAAACTTGCAAAAAGGCTGGTGAGCAAAATTGAGTAACGGAAGAGTGTATATTGTCGGTGCGGGATGCGGCGATTTTGACCTGATAACAATGCGTGGTGCGGAGTATATCAGACATTGCGATGTGCTTGTTTACGACAGCCTTATAGATGTGTCATTGCTCGGTTTTGCACCCGAAACGGCTGAAAAAATCTGCGTTGGAAAGCGTTCAGGCAGACACAGCGAAAAGCAGGAAAATATTAACGAAATCCTTGTTGAAAAGGCGAGAGATGGCAAAACGGTTGTCCGTCTTAAAGGCGGCGATCCGTTCGTGTTCGGCAGAGGCGGAGAGGAAATTGAAGCCCTCAAAAGTGCCGATATTCCGTTTGATATTGTACCCGGAATTTCTTCCTCGATTGCCGTTCCCGAACTTGCGGGAATCCCTGTTACACACAGAAATCTGAGCCGAAGTGTTCATATAATCACGGGACATACGGCACAGGACACCCTGCCCGAAAATATAAAGAAGTGTGCCGAAACCGACGGAACGCTTGTCTTTCTTATGGGATTGAGAAACCTCCCCGACATTGTGGAAAATCTCATTTGTAACGGTAAATCGGAGGATACTCCCGTTGCAGTTGTGTCAAACGGTGCTTGTGCAAAAAATCAGACCGTGAGGGGAACTCTCTCGACAATCTGCGAAAATGTTAAATCCGCAGAGGTTGTTCCGCCTGCCGTTATAGTGGTTGGCGAAACCGCAAAATTTGACTTTGCCCCCACAATTACAAGACCGCTCAAAAATGTTTCGGTTACTGTTACGGGTACGAGAAAGCTCTCCGACAAGCTCGGCAAAATGCTTACGCTTTCGGGTGCGGAGGTCAAAAGACATGACCTTTTAAAGGTGATTGAATATCATGACAACGAAGTTTTTGACAATGCAATAAACGGCATTGACGGCTACGATTATGTGGTGCTTACAAGTATGAACGGTGCAGAAATTTTTATGAGCCGACTGCGTAAGCTGAAAAAGGATATCCGCAGTTTTGCAAATGTCAAGTTTGCGGTGATCGGTTCGGGAACAGCGGCTGTACTTGAAAAGTACGGAATTTTTGCCGACTGTATTCCGGATGTCTACACAACCCGTGAACTTGGAATTTTGCTTGCAAAAACGGTGAAAAGCGGCGAAAAAGTATTGATTCTGCGTGCCGAAAACGGTTCGCCCGAACTCACTCGGATTTTGGCTGATAACAACATTGATTTTGACGATGTCAAAACCTATGACATTCAGCTTGAGAAAAAGCAGGATAATTCCGTTGTTGATACCGACTTCATCACTTTTGCGAGTGCGTCGGGTGTGAACACATTTTTTGACGGCGGAGCAATTATTTCCGACAGAACTTCCGTTGTCTGCATAGGTGAAATTACCGCCGAGGCACTTGAAAGTCACGGCGTAAATTCGTTCAAGATTGCAAAAACGAAGGACACAGACGGAATTTTGGAAACTATAATCAAGGAAGTAACTTTGAAAGAAGGATAAATATATGAGAAGATTCAGAAGATTAAGAGCAGGCGAGCAGATTCGCAGTCTTGTTCGTGAAACAAGAATTGACAAGGGCGATTTGATTTACCCGATTTTCATTGCAGAGGGTGAAAATATTAAAAAGCCTGTTGATTCAATGCCGAATGTCTACCAATATTCGCTTGACAGAGCAGACGAGATCCTTAAAGAAATTGAAAACAGCGGCATTGCAGGACTTCTTATTTTCGGAATTCCAAAGCATAAAGACGAGCTTGCAACATCAGCCTATGACGATAACGGTGTAACTCAGAACGCAATCAGATACATAAAGAAAAATTATCCGTCACTCCTTATTATTGCCGATGTCTGCCTTTGTGAATACACAAGTCACGGTCATTGCGGTGTTGTTTGCGGTCACGAAATTCTCAATGACGAAACACTTCCGCTCCTCTCTAAAATGGCTGTCAGCCTTGCAAAAGCAGGTGCGGATATCATCGCTCCTTCGGATATGATGGACGGCAGAGTGTCTGCAATCAGAAACGCACTTGACGAAAACGGACTTATCAACACTCCGATTATGTCATACAGTGCAAAATTTGCCTCAGGCTACTATTCGCCGTTCCGTGACGCCGCAGAATCTGCCCCCGAATTTGGCGACAGAAAAAGCTATCAGATGGATTACGCAAACGGCAAAGAGGCTCTGCGTGAAATTGCAGATGATATTGACGAGGGTGCGGATATGGTTATGGTCAAGCCTGCACTTGCATATCTCGATATCGTAAAAGCCGCAAGCGAACGCTTTGACCTTCCGCTTGTTGCCTACAATGTAAGCGGTGAATATGCAATGGTCAAGGCGGCTGCCGAAAAAGGCTGGATTGACGAAAAGAAAATTGTGTGCGAAAATATGATTGCAATCAAGAGGGCGGGTGCGGATATCATAATCACATACCACGCACTTGATGTTGCAAAATGGATTGACGAATTTTACAAATAGGGAAGTGCTTTTATGAATACAACTCAAAGCGAAAAGCTATACGCACAGGCGCTTGACTTTATGCCCGGCGGTGTGAACAGTCCTGTCCGTGCGTGCCGTTCGGTCGGAAGAACTCCGCTTTTTATCGACCGTGCAGAGGGTTCAAAAATTTATGATGTTGACGGAAACGAGTTCATTGACTATATCTGCTCATGGGGACCGAATATCCTCGGTCACAAACAGCCCGATGTTATCAAGGCCGTGACTTCTGCCTGTCAGAACGGACTTACATTCGGTGCGTGCCACAGCGGAGAAATTGAACTTGCCGAGCTTATCCGCAAAAATATGCCGTCAATTGAAATGCTCCGACTTGTAAATTCAGGCACAGAGGCGGTTATGAGTGCAATCCGTGCCGCAAGAGGCTTTACAAAAAGGGATAAAATCGTAAAATTCGAGGGCTGTTACCACGGCCATTCCGACGGCTTGCTTGTAAAGGGCGGTTCGGGACTTCTGACAAATTCAATTCCGAACAGCGCAGGTGTGCCGAAAGGCTACACAGACACAACTTTGCTTGCAAAGTATAACGATGAAGAATCCGTGCAACAGCTTTTTGATAACTGCGGTGATGAAATCGCCTGTGTAATCGTTGAGCCTTGTGCCGCAAATATGGGGGTTGTTCCGCCCAAAAAAGGATTTTTAAAATTCTTGCGTGAAATCACGGAAAAGCACGGTTCACTTCTTATTTTTGATGAAGTAATCACAGGCTTCAGACTTTCACTCGGTGGTGCTCAAAAGCTTTACGGAGTAAAACCCGACCTTACAACCCTCGGAAAAATTGTCGGCGGCGGAATGCCGCTTGCGGTTTACGGAGGTCGAAAAGAGATTATGGAGTGTGTTGCTCCTCTCGGTTCTGTTTATCAGGCAGGCACACTTTCTGGAAATCCGGTAGCGGTAAGTGCAGGCATTGCAACGCTTAAAATTCTTGAAAAAAATAAAGATTCGATATATCCCGAGCTTGAACGCAAGTCTGCAAAGATTGAAAATGCAATGAAGAACGCAGGACTTAATGTGAACCGTGTGGGTTCGATTATGACGGCATTTTTTACCGACAAAAGGGTTGTTGACTATGACACGGCAACCACAGCCGACACAAAGAGATATGCCGAGTATTACAATCATCTGCTTGAAAACGGAATCTATGCCCCACCATCACAGTTTGAGGCGATGTTTGTTTCATTTGCACACACGGAAGATGACATTGAAAAAACCTGTCAGGTTATTGAAAGCTTTAAATAAAATCCGATAAAACAAGAAAAGCCACCGACATAAAAATCGGTGGCTTTTGTTTGTAATCTATCAGATGTAGTACATCGGAATGTTGTGTTCAATTTCATTGTTTTTGATATACTCATCGCAAAGCTGTGCAAGTGTAATGCTTTCGGCATATTCCTGAAGATATGACGACATCTTCGACCAAAGACTGTTGTCGATAAGTCTTATCATAACATCATCATCGCCCCGAGTGTTAAAATAAACATTGCTCAGAACATTTGCGTCAAGTGCGTTTATGATATCCTTGAATGTAATCTCTTTAAGGTTTTTTGCAATAACATAACCGCCGTTTGAACCCTTCTGACCTCGCACAAGTCCTGCCGAGCTGAGTGACGAGAGAATCTGTTCAAGATACTTTTTAGATATATTTTGCCGTTTGGCAATTTCGGGAGTTGTTACCGCATTGCCGTTTAGTGAGTGTGACGCAATGTCAATAACAGCGATGATTCCGAATTCCACCTTTGTTGAAATCTTCAATTTTAGCATCTCCTTTCCGTGCGTTTTGTTTGCTGAAAGAGTATATAATAATGGTAACAGTTTTTAATTTAAAAATCAATACCTACTAAACAAATATGCATTGTAGGAAATAATGGAATTACGGCAAATTTTAAAGAAAAATTGTGCAACAGGTAAAATCTTATTAAACCTATTGAAATACTATGATTAATGGAGTATAATCTACCTATATCAATCGAAGCCGTCAGACAAATTCCTACGACGGTCTTACACAAAAGGGTTGGTTGTATGAAATTAAGGGGTTGGTGATATTATGGAGTTTAACACCGCATTACTTCACAAGGGGTTTAACGGTGAAAAGGCTTTTGGCTCAACCTTAACTCCCATTTATCAGGTCAGTGCATTTTCGCACAGCTCTGCCGAACAGCTTGAAAAGGTGTTCAACAACAGAGCTCCCGGCTACGCCTACTCTCGAATAGGCAATCCCACGGTAACATCTTTTGAGAACAGAATTGCTTCCATTGAAAACGGTGTCGGTGCGGTTGCGTGTTCGTCAGGTATGGCAGCCGTTACGATGGCGCTCCTGAACATTCTTGAATCAGGTGACGAGGTAATAGCAAGCGCAGGCCTTTTTGGCGGAACAATTGATTTGTTTGGAGATCTTGAGCCTTTCGGAATTGTTACACGATATGTCAACAAGGTGACAGCCGAGGAGATTGAACCACTCATAAACGAAAAAACAAAAGCAGTCTTTGCCGAGCTTATCGGTAATCCCGGACTTGAAATTGCCGATCTTGACGCTGTATCAGAGCTTGTTCATTCACACGGTGTTCCGCTCATTATCGACAGCACAACGGCAACTCCGTATCTTATTCAGCCGTTTGAACACGGTGCCGACATCGTTGTTCATTCCTCGTCAAAGTACATTAACGGCGGCGGAAATTCAATCAGCGGAATAATCGTTGACAGCGGCAATTTTGAATGGAATACGGAAAGATACAAAGGTCTTGCAGAATACAAAAAATTCGGTCGGCTTGCATATGTTGCAAAGCTGAGAAACGGTATCTGGCGAAACATAGGCTGTTGCCTTGCACCGTTTAATGCTTTTATGAACTCTGTCGGACTTGAAACACTCGGACTTCGTATGGAGCGTCTTTGTTACAACGCTCTTGAGCTTGCAAAGTTCTTTGAAACACAGGACGGAATCGAAGTCAACTATCCCGCTCTTGAAGCTTCTCCATATTACAGCCTTTGTCAAAAGCTGTTGAAGGGAAAAGGCGGTGCAATCCTCACAATCAGGGTAGGAAGTAAAGAAAGAGCGTTTAAGCTTATCAACAATTTGAAGTATGCAACAAATGCAACAAATATAGGCGACACAAGAACACTTGTAATTCATCCGTCAAGCACAATTTACGCTCACGGAACAGAGAAACAAAAAAGAAACGCAGGCGTGTTTGATGATACAATAAGAATCAGCGTCGGCATTGAGGATATTGAGGATTTAAAGTCTGACTTCAAACAGGCTGTAGACAGTATAAATGTGAATGAATCGGAGGAGTAAGAGAAATGGCAGTTGATTATGCTACGCTTAAAAAGGGCGGCTTTATGCGTCAAAAACAGAAAAATAATTTTTCGCTCAGGCTCAGAGTTGTAGGCGGCAACCTCACAGCTAAACAGCTTGCGAAAATTGCCGAGGTTTCGGAAAACTACGGTGACGGTTATGTTCACCTCACATCAAGACAAAGTGTTGAAATTCCTTTTGTAAAGCTTGATGATGTTGAGGCAGTTAAGGACGCACTTGCCGAGGGCGATGTTGAGCCGGGCGTTTGCGGTCCGAGAGTAAGAACAATTACAGCCTGTCAGGGTGAGGCAATCTGTCCCAGCGGTTGTATTGATACATACGCTCTTGCAAAGGAGCTTGACGACAGATATTTTGCAAAGGAACTTCCGCACAAGTTCAAGTTCGGTATAACAGGCTGTCAGAACAACTGCCTTAAAGCCGAGGAAAACGATGTCGGTATCAAGGGCGGAATCAAGGTTTCATGGAAAGAGGACGCTTGTATCGGCTGCGGAGTCTGTGTAAAGGCCTGCCGTCAGGGTGCAATCACTCTTGAGGACGGGAAAATTTCCGTTGACAATTCAAAGTGTAACTACTGCGGCAGATGCTTCAAGGCTTGCCCGACAGATGCGTGGGACACAATTCACGGCTACATTGTTTCATTCGGCGGACTTTTCGGCAACTCAATCAACAAGGGCGAAACAATTATTCCGTTTATCGAAAATAAAGAAAAACTTATGGAAATCTGTGATGCCGCTCTTAACTTCTTTGCAGAAAACGCAAAGCCGAGCGAACGCTTTAAGTTTACAATCGACAGAGTAGGCAGAGAAAAATTTGAACAGAGAATTTTGGAGGTTTACAATGGCTGATTTTGTAATTGACGATACAGTAGATATTACCGATGTGGTATGCCCGACAACTTTTGTAAAGGCAAAGGTTGCTCTTGAAGAACTTGACGAAGGTCAGATCCTTTCAATCAAAATGAATGACGGCGAGCCTGTTCAGAATGTTCCGAGAAGTATCAAGGAAGAGGGACACAAAATTCTCAAGCTTATTGACAACGAGGACGGCACATATGACCTGATTGTTGAAAAGGTTGGTGATTAAATGCCGCAGAGAGTAAGCAAAGACAATTTTCAGAGCGAAGTTCTTTCAGCCGATACACTCGTGCTTGCGGATTTTTATTCCGACAGCTGTATCCCTTGCAAAAGACTTTCACCCGTACTCTTTGAACTTGAAAAAGAGTATGAGGGCAAGCTGAAAATTGCAAAGATAAATGTTAATTTTGATTCCGAGCTTGCATCGGAATATGAAGTACAGGCGGCACCCACACTCGTTTTTTTCAAAAACGGTGAAGAGAAAGAAAGACTCAGAGGTGCGGTCAAAAAATCAGAAATAATCGAAGTGACAGAAAAACTTATTAAGGAGTAATCGTTATGACAATCACAGTTGCAGGAAACAAAAAGGAAGTTGCAGACAATCTTACGGTAGCACAGCTCATTATTGACGAGAATGTTGAAACACCCGAGTATGTAACCGTTACAATCAATGACGAATTTGTTAAGAGCGGTACATTTGAAGAAACAACCTTAAAGGACGGCGATGTTGTAGAGTTCCTTTACTTTATGGGAGGCGGTCAGTAATGGCATTTTCAAACGAACAGCTTGAAAGATATTCAAGACACATTATTCTTAAAGAGGTCGGCGCAAAGGGACAGAAAAAGCTCCTTAATGCAAAGGTTCTCATTATCGGTGCAGGCGGACTCGGCGCTCCTGCCGCAATGTATCTTGCCGCCGCAGGTGTAGGTACAATCGGAATTGCAGATGCAGACGAGGTGGATCTCTCAAATCTTCAAAGACAGATTATCCACTCAACACAGGATATCGGCAAGCCTAAAGTTGAGTCGGCAAAGGAAACAATGGAGGCTATCAACCCCGATGTTACTGTAAAGACATACTACACATTTGTTACAAGCGAAAACATACTTGACCTTGTAAAGGAGTATGACTTCATCATTGACGGTACGGATAACTTTCCGGCAAAGTTCCTTATCAACGATGCCTGTGTAATGGCTAAAAAGCCTTTCTCACACGCCGGAATCATCAGATTTAAAGGTCAGCTTATGACCTATGTGCCGGGTGAAGGTCCTTGTTACCGTTGTGTATTCAAGAACCCTCCGCCAAAGGACGCAGTTCCAACCTGTAAGCAGGCAGGTGTTATCGGTGCAATGGGCGGTGTAATCGGCAGCCTACAGGCAATGGAAGCAATCAAGTACATCATCGGTCAGGGTGAGTTGCTCACGGGCTATCTTCTTACATATGACGCACTCAAAATGGAATTTCGCAAGGTAAAACTTCCGAGTGACACACACAATTGCGCAGTCTGCGGTGACCATCCGACAATCACAGAGCTTATCGACTACGAACAGGCAGAATGTGACGGTGTTCATTTATGATAAAACTTACAAAAAGTGACTTTGAAAAAATACTTGCTCACGCTGTAAAGGAGCTTCCCGATGAGGCTTGCGGTCTTATTGCAGGAACGGTTGAGGACGGTGACAAGGAGATTAAAAAGGTTTATCTCCTTACAAATATCGACCACTCAAACGAACATTTTTCGCTTGATCCAAAGGAACAGCTTGAGGCAATCAAAGATATGAGAAAGAACGGATTTGTTCCTCTCGGCAACTGGCATTCACATCCCGAATCGCCGTCAAGACCGTCTGAAGAGGACAAAAGACTTGCCTTTGACAGCAAGGCAAGCTATATGATTCTTTCGCTTATGGACAGAGAAAACCCCGTTCTCAATTCATTCAAAATTACGGGAGATACAGCAGAAAAGGAAGAACTTGTTATAGAGTAAAGGAGGGAGATTATGTACGACATCGTGATTATCGGCAGCGGCCCCGCAGGACTTTCAGCCGCAATTTATGCACAGCGTGAAAACCTTAAAGCGGTTGTGGTTGAAAAAGAATTTATGGGTACGGGACAGATTGCCGAGAGCGAGAGAGTAGATAATTACCCCGGACTTTACGGTGAAACAGGCTTTGACCTCGGAGAAAAGTTCAGAACTCACGCCGAAAAACTCGGTGCTGAATTTGTTGAGGGAGAGGTTACCGAGGTTGAAAGAGTTAACGGTAACTTCTCCGTAAACATTGACGGCGGTGAAAGTCTTGAAACAAAAACCGTAATCTATGCGGCAGGAACACAGCGCAGAAAGCTTGGTGTAAAAGGCGAAAAGGAATTTTCGGGTAACGGAGTTTCTTATTGTGCGGTGTGTGATGCGGCTTTCTATAAGGATAAAATTACCGTGGTAGCAGGCGGAGGTGACACTGCTTTGGGTGACGCACTTCTGCTTTCAAGATTCTGCAAAAAGGTTTATCTCGTTCACAGAAGGGATTCCTTCAGAGCAGGCAGAGCCTTGCAGAACAGGGTGTTTGTCACGGAAAATATTGAAGTTCTTACAAATGCAACGGTATCTGAAATTAACGGAGATACAAAGGTGACTTCGGTCACACTTTTACAAAACGGAGAAGAAAAACAGCTTGATTGCAACGGCGTTTTCGTTGCAGTCGGAAGTGTTCCCGATACAAAACCTCTTGCAAATCTTGTCAAAACCGACAAGTACGGTTACATTATTGCCGATGAAAGCGGAAAAACCTCCGCAGACGGTATTTTTGCAGGCGGTGACATCAGAACAAAAGCACTTCGTCAGGTCGTTACAGCTGTGTCGGACGGTGCAAACTGTGTGATTTCGGCAGAAAAATATCTTGACGAAAAACAATAACGGCAAGGGAGTGAAATCCTATGAAAACAGAAAAAATAAGCACCGATGTCCTCATTATAGGCGGCGGAACGGCTGGCTGTTATGCGGCTCTGACCATTTCCGAAAATTCGGACAAAAAGGTTCTTATCTGTGAAAAAGCACACATCAAAAGAAGCGGTTGTCTTGCCGCAGGTGTAAACGCTCTTAACGCATACATTGTTGAGGGCAGAAAACCGCAGGACTATGTTGACTACGCTAAAAAGGACGCTGACGGGATTGTCAGAGAGGATTTACTCCTTACCATGTCCGAAAAGCTCAACGAAGTAACCGACAGGCTTGAAAAACTCGGTCTTGTAATTTTAAAGGACGAGAACGGAAAGTATGTTACACGAGGCAACCGAAACCTTAAAATCAACGGTGAAAACATAAAGCCGATTCTTGCGGACGCAGTCGAAAAGGCAAAGAATGTAACGGTTCTCAACCGTGTTAATATTTTTGATTACTCGGTAAAGGACAACAAAATCAACGGTGCATTCGGATTCGGCATTGAAAGCGGAATTTTCTACACAATCGAAGCAAAGGCTGTCATAATTGCCACAGGCGGTGCGGCAGGACTTTACAAGCCGAACAACCCCGGATTTTCCCGCCATAAGATGTGGTATCCGCCCTTTAACACAGGTGCAGGCTACGCAATGGGAATCAGAGCCGGTGCAGAGATGACAACCTTTGAAATGCGTTTTATCGCACTCAGGTGCAAGGACACAATCGCTCCCACGGGAACTCTTGCACAGGGTGTAGGCGCAAAGCAGATTAATTCACTCGGCGAGGTTTATGAAACAAAGTACGGACTTACAACTTCCGAAAGAGTTTACGGTACGGTAAATGAAAATCAGGAGGGCAGAGGTCCCTGCTACCTCAGAACAGAGGGAATCACAGCCGAGCAGGACGAATCACTTTTAAAAGCCTATCTCAATATGGCACCTTCGCAGACAATCAAGTGGATTGAAAGCGGAAGAAATCCTTCACGGCAGAATGTTGAAATTGAGGGAACAGAGCCGTATATCGTAGGCGGTCACACGGCAAGCGGTTACTGGGTTAACACAGACCGTGCAACCACAATTGAAGGACTTTTTGCAGGCGGTGATGTTGCAGGCGGTTGTCCGCAGAAGTATGTTACGGGCGCTCTTGCAGAGGGTGAAATTGCAGGGCTTTCGGCAGTTAAGTATATTGACAGCAAAGAAAGCTTTGAGAAAATCAGCGATGAAGATACAAATTATCACCTCAGGGAAACCGAGAAATATCTCACAGGCCGCCATTCACTCTACACCACGGAACAGCTTGAAGAGGCAATGCAGACGGTTATGGACAGCTACGCAGGCGGTATAAAAACAAACTACCGTTTCAACGAAAAACAGCTTGACATTGCCGACTGCAAAATCAGACAGCTTGAAACGCTCACAGATGACCTCTATGCAGAAGATTTTCAGGAGCTTATGTATATCTGCGAGCTTAAAGAAAGGCTTACGGTCTGCAAAAGCGTAATTGCTCACCTCAGAGCGAGAAAGGAAACACGCTGGCACAGCTTTGCCGAAAACCTTGACTATCCCGAAAAGGACGACAGGAACTTTAACAAGTATGTTAATTCCCGTCTTGAAAACGGAGAGATAAAAATTATTATTCGTGACCTTGTAACGGGAGGTGAAAAGTATGAGCATAGTAATTGACAAGTCCAAGTGCATAGGCTGCAAAAGGTGTCGCAATGTCTGTCCCGGAAGTCTTATCAAGACTGACGAAAACGGCAAAGCGTACATCAAATATCCCAAGGATTGCTGGGGCTGCACCTCCTGCATAAAAGAATGTCCCGCATATGCAATCAGCTTTTTCCTCGGTTCTGATATCGGCGGTATGGGCAGTAAGGTTCACACCGAAAAGAACGGAGATATCCTCTCGTGGTTAATTGAAAAACCGCATGGCGAGGTCATTAAGATTGATATAAATCAAAAAGAATCAAACAAATACTAAGGAAACACTTTGTAAGTATTTCCGTGAAAAGGAGATAAGGTATGAGTCAGCTTTCACATTTAGATGAGCTTGAAGCAGAAGCTATATACATAATCAGAGAAGTTGCGGCAGAGTGCGAAAAGCCTGTTATGCTCTACTCAATAGGCAAGGACAGCTCGGTTATGCTCCACCTTGCAATGAAGGCGTTTTATCCCGAAAAACCGCCGTTCCCGTTCCTCCACATTGACACAACATGGAAGTTCAGGGATATGATAAAATTCCGTGATGACACAGCAAAGAAGCTCGGAATTGAAATGCTCGTTTACACCAATGAAGAAGGTGTTAAAAAAGGCATCAACCCGTTTGACCACGGTGCGGCTTACACAGATATTATGAAAACACAGGCTCTCAAACAGGCTCTCAACAAATACGGCTTTACTGCGGCATTCGGCGGCGGCAGACGAGATGAGGAAAAGTCAAGAGCCAAGGAAAGAATTTTCTCTTTCAGAAATAAAGCACAGGCATGGGATCCTAAGAACCAGCGCCCCGAGATGTGGAAGCTTTACAACACAAAAATCAATAAGGGCGAAAGCATTCGTGTGTTCCCAATTTCCAACTGGACAGAAAAGGACATATGGCAGTACATTCAAAGGGAAAAAATTGACATCGTTCCGCTTTACTTTGCGGCAAAAAGACCTGTTGTTTACCGTGACGGTAACATTATTATGGTTGATGACGATCGTTTTCCGCTCAAAGAGGGCGAAGTACCCGAATTGAAATCGGTTCGTTTCAGAACACTCGGCTGTTATCCTCTTACAGGCGGCATAGAGTCAACTGCAACAACTCTTGATGAAATTATTGACGAAACCCTCAGCTCCGTTTCTTCGGAGCGTACCTCCAGAGTAATCGACAACGAGGCACAGGGCAGTATGGAACGCAGAAAAAGGGAGGGTTACTTCTGATGAAAGGTTTACTTAAATTTATTACCTGCGGCAGTGTTGATGACGGTAAATCAACACTCATAGGTCACATACTTTATGACGCAAAGCTTATTTATTCCGATCAGGAAAAGGCTCTTGAGCTTGACAGTAAGGTCGGCAGTCGCAGCGGTGACATTGACTATTCGCTTTTGCTTGACGGTCTTATGGCTGAGCGTGAGCAGGGCATCACAATTGATGTTGCTTATCGCTACTTTACAACCGACAACCGCAGTTTTATCGTTGCCGACACACCCGGTCACGAGGAATATACAAGAAACATGGCTGTAGGTGCATCTTTTGCAGACCTCGCAGTTATCCTCATTGACGCATCACAGGGCGTTCTTGTTCAGACAAGACGGCACGCAAGAATCTGTAAGCTTATGGGTATAAGACATTTTGTCTTTGCCGTTAATAAGATGGATTTGGTAAAGTACAGCAAGTCACGCTTTGACGAAATCGTAAAGCAGATTGAAGAACTAAAAAACGAGCTTTTACTTGACGATATCTACATCATTCCGCTTTCCGCAACAGAGGGCGACAATGTTACAGTAAAGTCCGAAAACATTCCGTGGTACAACGGTGTTCCTCTGCTTCAGTATCTCGAAACTGTTGATGTTGATTCCTCGGAGGAGGAAGAAGGATTCTATCTTCCTGTTCAGCGAGTTTGCCGTCCCGACCACACATTCAGAGGCTTTCAGGGACAGATTGAGTCGGGCAGTATCAGCGTAGGCGATGAAATCGTAACACTCCCGAGCAATGAAAAGGCTCATGTAAAGCAGATTCTTATGACAGATAAGGATGTTAAAACTGCTTTCAAGGGACAGCCCGTTACAATCACACTTGACAAGGAAGTTGATGTATCCCGTGGCTGTGTAATTACAAAGGACACAAATCTTGCGTCCTATCAGGAGCTTACAGCGTCAATTCTCTGGATGGATGACGAACAGCTTACAGCCGGCAAGGATTACCTTGTAAAGCTTGGCACAAAGACTATTTCGGGTATCGTTTCCGAAATCAAGTACGCTGTTGATGTGAACACAGGCGAGCATATTCCTGCCGATTCACTCACAAAGAACGGAATCGCAGTCTGCACAATTCTGCTTGCAGAGCCGATTGCGGTTGACCTTTTCTCAAAGCATAAAACACTCGGTGAGCTTATTTTGATTGACCGTGTGTCAAATATGACATCAGCCTGCGGTGTTGTTGATTCGGTTGAAGAAAAAGCCGATGATGCAAAAAAGGCGTCATTCGTACTCGGCTCACTTGAGGCAAGAGGTGATATCTTTGAAGAGTTTTTCTACGACACTTCAAGCCTTAATGTTCTCAAATATCAGCCTGTTAAGGAAACCTATACAAAGGGTGACACAATCCCTGTTGAGGGCGAAAGCTATAAGTATCCCGACAGCTTTGATATTATAGTTCTTCGTGACAGCGTTGCCGTAAAGGTTCGTGATTGCAAGATTACCGACATCGTTCCGACATCGGAGTACAGCTACGGCGGTGTTCCTGTTGTAAACGGCAGAGGCTTCGAGGTTCTTGCCGACAGCAACGAAAAAATTCAGCAGTTTCTTTCCGAGTATTCAAATCTTAAAAGCATCAACGATGCGGATTTCTTTGCAAAGTGGGTTAAGTTCGATACCTACAGAAAAATTGCAATTCAAAACAGATAACAGGTTTATTCATTTTAACTCATTCGCAGAGGGCATTGTCATTTGGCAATGTCCTTTGTGATTTTATGACTTTCTTGCCGAAAAACTGACCTTGCTGCCAAATTGTTGCATTTATAATTTTTATTCTGTATAGTGTACTCAACAAATAAATTTAAAGGAGTGCTTACAAATGAGCAAAACAGCGGCAGTATTGATCACATTTTTTCTCGGTGAACTCGGTGTCCACAGATTTATGACAGGCAAAATCGGAACAGGTGTCATCTGGCTTTTGACCTGCGGTGTATTCGGAATCGGTTGGCTTGTTGACTTTATTATGGTTCTCACAGGCAAGTTTACGGACAAAAACGGAAATGTCTGGGGTGCTAACTAATCTGAAAGGAAGTTACTATGGCATTCGGAATTAAAACCAAAAACATTAAGACAAAAAATTCTTATACGATTGAGAGCTTTTTTGATGCAATCAAAGACAAAGAGTTTACGGCAGGAACTCCGTCACTTACAAAGCATGGAATGGCTACCGTAATAACATTTCCCGCTCTCGACAGTCAGAATCAGGTTTGGATTATGAAGAGCGGTTTCGGCAAGGAAACGCAGAAATTCTCAATTCAAAAGTCCACTCAGGCGGGTATGGACAATGTAGCCAAAAATGCGGCATTGGATTCAATCACAGGCGGGCTTTTCAGCGTTGGCGGAATGGTCAGCGAAAACACAAAAAAGTGTGAAAAACTTGTTGATGCAACCGCAAAAGAACTTTCAGAAATGAATCTGTAACCAAAGTCGGCACGATTTTCGTGTCGATTTTTTCTTGCCAAAAACTGCTTTTAACGGTACAATTAGGTGTGGTGAGATTATGTTTTTTAACGATTATTACAATTCTCCGATTGGCAATATAACTATGGCATCTGACGGTGGGAGCCTTTGCGGTTTGTGGTTTGATGGACAAAAGTACTTTGCGTCAACCGTAAAAGGTGAAACTGAGGATAAAACCCTGCCTGTTTTTGAACAGACAAAAAAGTGGCTTGACATATATTTTTCGGGCAACGAACCCGATTTTATGCCCAAACTTTCGCTTAACGGCTCAGAATTTCGCAAGGCTGTGTGGGATATTCTCTTGACAATTCCCTACGGCTCAGTTATGACCTATGGTGAAATTGCAAAAATTTTGGCAAAACAGCGTGGCGTTGCCAAGATGTCTGCACAGGCGGTCGGTGGTGCTGTGGGTCACAATCCGATTTCGATAATCGTGCCGTGTCACCGTGTTGTCGGGACAAACGGAAACCTTACGGGTTATGCGGGCGGCATAGACAAAAAAATCAGCCTTCTCAAAATTGAAAAGACTGATGTTAAAAAACTTATTCAAAAATTCCCGAAAAG
>CDYU01054141.1_pt1 | contig 16605 bp, 10 predicted proteins | sample 480701 | NCBI WGS metagenome assembly CDYU01 (sample SAMEA3182105, study PRJEB8094) | gut metagenome | biome: human; feature: gut; material: Stool; isolation source: human stools | place: Canada | collected 2013-02-26 | reverse complement strand
AAACATTCTCATAATAGTATTAAAGTATGGATGAATCCTTGTGTATATAATAATTATAAAGGACATTTAGCTTGTAGTTATTATGGACGTCCTGAGACACTTGAAGAAGCTGATGAGATATGTTATCTTATGGCATTATATTATAATTGTCTTGGAACTACTTGTGTCGAAGTTAATCGTGGTGAAACTCTTAGTAATTTTAAGAAATGGAAAGCTCTTAGATATTTAGATAAACATCCTGTACATCTTTGGGATAAGAATATAAAAGAGAAAGTTGAAGGTAGTTATGGATATACTATTGGAGGTGGAAATAATGGTCAAGTTAAACTTGATGCTTTACGTATGACAGTTGAAATGTTAAAGACGGTTGTAGGTAAGAGAGAAGATGGTTCTGATATATTATATCTTCATACTATATATGACCATCCAAGTGTTCTTGAACTTAAAAAGTTTAATCCTACTGGTAACTTTGACCGTGTATCTGAACTTCTTATTAGAGGTGTTGAATGGGCTTCTCATAATAAATTTGCTGATGAAAAACTTAAACTTCGTCAGAAGATAGATTTAACTAATGATCCTAATGAATTTTGGAATAGATCTTGGTATCAATAATTAATTAATAAAGATATAGAAATGGATACAGCTTTTAATTTTAGACAGAATGATTTTCCTAATCAACGTATTCCATCAAGTGAGAAAGATAAAACTTGGGCTATGCGTTGTTGTGATTTTGTTATAGCTGCTGGGCTACAATGTAATGATAGAACTAAAACTGAACAACTTCTTGAAATACTTCATGGAGATATACCTGATGAGTTTTATTCTAAGACACTTAATCCTTATAATGCAAGTAAGAAACAATATACTTACTTTCCTGCTACTATGCGTAATCTTGATATTATAAACGATATAGTTCGTAGATATGTATCAGAATACGTAAGTGAAGTTCATGAATTTATTGTTGGAGCTAATAATCCAGAAGTAGTTCTTGCAAGAGATAATGCTATTAAGCAAGATATTCTTAAAAGAGCTATTCTTGCGTATCAACAAGAATTACAAAGACGCATTCAAGAACAAGAACAACAAAATGCTGAACTTGAAGCACAAGGACAACAAACTAATCCTATTGATCCTGCACAACTTATGCAAGATGCTGAAGAGTTTGAAAAAGAATTTGTTGATAATTATATTGATGAAATAAGTACTCAAGCTCAACACTTGCTCGATGCTTTAGATGACGTTCTTGATAATGATACTATTATTCCTCAAGCTTATTTCAATTGGGTTGTTACAGGAGAATGTTATAGTTATCATAGTGTAAAAGGAAAGACTCTTATTAAAGAAATAGTTCCTACTACTGAAATGTATCCTGTTCCTAATGGAAAACAAAAAGTAGAAGATTATGATATGGTTGCTCGTAGAACTCATATTAGTTATGCACAACTGCTTGAAATGTTTGAAGAAGAGATAGATGAAAAGGATTTAGAGTTTATTAAAACTTACTATAATCCAAGTACTATGTCTAATAATGCAAAGTATCTTACTCTTAATCAATATACTTATTATTTTCCTGAGAAGTGTAAAGAAATGGGTGATGAAGATAGAAGATTATTTGCAAATAATCCTGTTAATATTCAATCTTTAAATGGTAATCTTATAGAACTTTGGCATGCAGTTTGGAGAGGATATGCAATGCGAGGTATTCTTACTTATATTAATGAAGCTGGTTTTGTTGAAACAAGAGTAGTAGATGAAGATTATGAATTTAATATAGATAATGGAGATATTAGTATTGAATGGAAATATGAAGAACAGATATATGAATCTTATAGAATAGGAGATAATAAGAATGGTATATACCCTATTAAGGCTCGTCCGATTGCTTTTCAACGTGAGCCAGAGTGTAAACTTCCTTATTGTGGATTGCAAGAAATTCTTCCGCAAATGGGTAGATTTAGTATTGTGGAAGTTTTAGTTCCTTTCCAAGTTCTTATTAATATCTTTTCTTATCATAGAGAGATGATGATTGCTAAGAATAAGATGTTTATTCTTCTTATGGGTAAAAGTCTTATGGGTGGTAATCCTGAGGATACTATTTATAGAATGGCTGCTGAAGGTATTCTTCTTTATGATGATTCAGAAGATAGTAATAGCTTAAAAGCTCAACAAATTAGAATGTTGAACGCAAATATAAATGGTTATATTCAAGAGATTAGTCAACTTATAGAAGATATAAAAACTACTGCTCGTGATATGGTAGATATGACACCTCAACGTTATGGTGAGATTGCTCAGTCTGCTGGTAAAGGAGTTACTGATGAAGCAATCATTAGAGGTTCTATGGGTAGTGTTATTATTACTTATATGTTTAATAAGTTTAGAGAATCTGATTATGCTGCTGATTTAGATAATTCTAAGTTTGCTTGGATAGAAGGTCTTGATACTTCTTATTTCGATAGTTCTAATAAACGTAGATATCTTTCTCTTGATGTTAATTCTCATGTATTTGGTAGATATATTATTAAAGCTAAGAATAATCAAAAGATTTCTCAACAGCTTCAACAGTTACAAAACTGGGCATTTAGTGCTGCACAGAATGGAGATTTAGATATGGCACTTGCAGCTATTACAGAAGGTAATATTACTGCAATAGAAGCTAAGATTGCTAAGTTTAGAGAACTTAAACAAAAGAATGAAGAGACTCTTAGACAGTTAGATATGGAACTTGAAGATAAGAAGAATCAAAATATTCTTGAACAAATTGCTGCTAAAGGACAACAAGATAGATTAACTGAAGAAGTTAAACAATATTATCAATTACAGGCAAAAGGTATTGATATTGCTACTACTCTTAATGATAATAATCCACTTCCTTCTCAAGTAGATATGGAGAAAAATCAAATTGAAAGAGAGAAGATTGCAGCTTCTAAAGAACAAGCTCAATTAGGATTTATCAATTCTTCATTAGATAGAGCACAAAGAGATAGAAGCGATGCAAGTAAAGAACGTATTGCTGCAAAGAATAAAAACAGATATGATAAATAAGTAAAACTCCGACAACCTACTGTTATTAGTATTAGTCATTTTGCATTTAATTGAAGATTGGGTTATGCGAGCCTCATAGATTGTGAAATCTGGGAGGCTTATTTTTGCTCTCAAACTTCAATGTAGACCTATTTCTTTTGCTCTCTGTTCGATTTACTATATGAATCTGATTAATCCTACAGCTTCGAGATAAAGTCCAACAGTGAGCCTTAGAATAAGTCATTAACATTTATTTACATTCTACTATTTGTAGTAGACTTAAAGGTAAATACGTCTTTGTACCGATATACTATAATTCCCTAAATGGTATTGATATAACATTTATTCTTAGTATTGATATTGTAAATGTAATAACTCCTTATTATATTTGTCCTGTCAAATATTTAATTTAAACATATAATAATTATGGCAGATATTAATGATGGACTTGATTTAGGTACTGATAGAATAGATGATATTTCTAACGGTATTGGTGTTGTTCCCGGAGATAAGACAGATCTCGATAAACAGGATACAACTATTACTAATCCTCCTACTCTTAATAAAGTAGATGAACCTGATGATAAGGGAGATAAGGGAGACAAAGGAGATACGAAAGTTGACGACCCCTCTACAGGGGATGTAGAACTAACAGAGGGCATGTCTGTTGTTCTTGGTGATGCAGAACTTACTATTGATAAAGACGGTAATGCAGTTGATAAAGATGGAAATGTAGTTAAGACTAAAGAAGAACTTCTTAAATTAATTGCAGAGAACGGAGTTGAGAAAGAAGATGCTAAAACTCTTATTCAATCTATTCAAGAAAAGTTTGGTATTGAAGTTAAAGATGATAAAGGTAATCCTATAGAATTTGAAAATACTCCTGAGGGTATTAATTCTTATATAGATACTGTTCTTGAAACAAGAGAACAAGAAATTGCTACTCAAGCTGTTGATACTTTATTCAATACTTATCCTGCATTGAAACAAGCATTAAATCATATTAAAGTTAACGGTAGTCTTGAAGGATTTAATGAAATTGAAGACAGAACTAATGTAGTTATTGACAAAGATAACAAAGAGCAACAAATTGCTACTATTAAAGAACAATGGAAGTTGCAAGGAGTAAAAGGAAATGTTGATTCTTATATTGCTTATCTTGAATCTGCTGGAACTCTTTATGATACAGCTGTTGAATCTAACGAAACAATTAAAGAGATTCATAAAGAAGCTATTCAGAAACAAGAAGAAGCTGCCGCTGCTGCTGATGCTGCTGCTGCTGAACAAGAAAAACAATATTGGTCAAGTGTAGATTCTACTCTTAATAAAGGAGAACTTGCAGGATATAAAATTCCTGATACTATTCCTGTTGTTCGTGACGGAAAGAAAATGGTAATGACTAAAGCTGACTTTAAGAATTACATTTCTCGTCCTGTTGATGTAAATGGTTATACCCAGTATGAATTAGATGAAATGAAGAGAGATCAAAATTCTATTATTGAAGATGATTTACTTCGTGCTTATCTACGTTTTACAGGTGGTGATTATAGTAGTCTTGTAGGAATGGCTATAAATAAAGAAAAAGTTAATAAACTTAGAATAGCTGCTAATAAAGCCTCAAAAAGGACTCTTGTTATAAATAGTAAGACAAATGATTCTAAAGGTAAGATAGATAATAATGAACTAATTCTTGAATAATTACCTTAAAGAACTAATTAAATTTATTTATTATGTATAAATTAAGAGAAGTACAAAGAGGGGTATATGACACTCGTGGTTATTCTAATGAAGCATCATTAGCTGCCCTTATGATTCAAAAACCAGAGGAAATTAATAACTTTCTTACCTATACTTATGGTATGGATGATGATCGTTTTCCTCTTACGTTTTTAACTGAAGGTCAAGGAGCTGCTGGTGTTCGTGACATTTCTACTGTTGAATGGACATGGAAAGTTATGGGACGTCAGAAGTTTAATGACTATGTTGTTTATTTCAATACTGCTGATAGTACTCCGGGTATTGGAGGTAAAACTATTGAAGTAGAATTTGCAACTGGACTTATTACTGAACAGTATGGTTTGATGGCACCTGATGGAACTCAATGTCGTGTTATGCGTGATATGGGTAAAGGTGAACATGGAGGACATAAATTTGCTCTTCGTATTAAGAATCCTGATCCTACTGCTTATGTAGATCCTTCTAACTTTGAAAAAGGAAAGTATTGGTGTATGACTGCTCCTACTATTCCGGAAAGTTATTCTAAGGGTAATAAGTCTAATGTTATGGCTCCGGGACGTATGAAATCTCAATTAGGTTTTCATCGTTATACTAAAGAAATTGGAGGTAATATTAGTAATGTTGTTGTAGAATACGAATTTAAAAAGACTGGTGGTGGTACGAGTAAACGTTGGATTAACGAAGAAATGCGTCAATTCGATATTCAAATGCGTATTATGAATGAAATGCAGTTATGGATTTCTAAATATAATCGTACTCCTAATGGTAGTGTTCCTATGACTGATTGGGATAATGATAATCCGATTCCTGAAACTGCTGGTATGGATGAAATTATCTCTGAATCTAACTATGATACTTACGGAGAATATCTTAGTCTTAATAAGATTAAACGTACTATCGGTGATGTAGTAGATAAAGATACTGATACTGGTTCTATGGAAATCATTCTTTTTGCTGGTAAGGGTGGTATTGAAGATTTTGATATGGCTATGCGCGAAGATGCTAAGTCTGAAGGTTTTATTACTCCTCTTGGTGATAAGATGATTCAAGATGATGGAACTGGTCTTGCTTATGGTAAATACTTCCGTAAGTATAAGATGATCGATGGTCATATTGTTACTGTTCAACATCTTCCTTTCCTTGACAAATCTCCTATTGCTGAAACTGCAAAAGCTAATGGTCTTATCCATCCTCGTTCTGGTTTGCCAATGACTTCTCATTGTCTTTATATGATGGATAACTCTGTATATGAAGGAGAACGTAATGTTCGTATGGTTCGTATGAAAGGACAATCTTATCTTGTAGGTATCTTGAAAGGTCTTACTCCTATTCCTGAATCTTGGGGTACTGTTCCTGATAAAGCTATTGCCACTGATGTTGATAAATCATCTTATGAAGTTAAGATGTCTAAGGGTTTACAAGTAAACCGTGCAGAGAAGATGTTCAAACTTGAATGTGTATTGTAATTAAATAAAATAGAATTATGGACGGTTTAAATAAAAATCCTAATAATGGAGTTAATCCTTTAAAGCCTACTGCTCAAGCTCCTTCTACTACAACTACAACTGCTGCTGCTAAAAGTAGTTTTCAAGCAGAATTAGAAAAGAAAGAAGGATTAAAAGATAGATATGAAGAAAAGAGAATTATTACTGTTGCTCTCATATCTGATTTAGCTGTAAAGTCTGTTTATCGTCAAGTAAATGCTATTTCTATTCCTGATCGTAATGATACTATTGGAAGTAGTGTTTTATCTGGAAGACGTTTAATGAGTAGTGTAAATGAGATTAATAAGTATATGCCAGCTATTCTTGGTATTTCACCATCTCACCCAGATTTCATTACTCGTGTTAGCAAATGGTTTGGTAACATATCTCTTAAAATTCCAACTGGAGGTTATGAACTTAATTGTAACTTTGATTGGGACACTAAAGAAGAATATCTTAAATATAAAATAGAAGAAGAAAAGATTGAAGCTATTTATGATGAAGCTGATAAGACGACTCCGAAACTTCTTAAAGAAGCTATTCGTAAACGTGTTGATAGTCTTACTTCTCTTGAAGCTACAAGAGCATTACATGGTATGCCTCAAAATGTAGAACACTATTTTACTTATAGACATTGTCTTCTTTATCCTCATGTTGCTAAAGATACTGCTGTAATTCACTTCGATCAAAGTGTTCGTTTCTATATTAAAGATGAGCAAAAAGATCTTTATCGTGTTAAGAAACGTCAGCAAGCTGCTAATATTGCTAAACGTAATTATCTTGATATTCTTGACGATTCTAAGAAGTTCCGTGATGTATTTGTATGTTATTGTGCTTCAACTGGTAATAATATACTTGTATCTCTTGGACTTGAAGATGAAGTTAAACAGAACATGCTTGATACATATTCAATGCAAGAACCTGAGAAATTTAATAAACTATTTAACAATCGTAATATTGGTCTTCAAGCACTTATTGAAGAAGCTGTTGCTAAGGGAGAACTTTTACGTTCTGATATAAATCAAAATATAATGACTCCCGAAGGTAATTTCATTGGTGGAAATATAAAAGAAGCTATTAGTTATCTACTTAATCCACAAAATGAAGATTTCAAGAAGCTCTTAGAGACTAAGATAAAACTCTAAATAACTATTATTGTTATGGAAATATCGGAAATGCACAATAAGTTCAGACTGTACGCACAGAAGATGTCTATGCAAACAGTTCTTGCTATTCTTCCAGAAGAGATAGACGAAGTGTTTAACACAACTATTCCCGAATATGCTCGCGATAAGTTTTCTCGGAAAAGAAATAGAGAACTTAATGGCGTTTCCGATAATGTTATTAGATTAGCTGAACTTGAACCATTATACTATAATTATAAGGAAGAATTTACTCCTGCTAAAAATCCTGATGTTATTGCATTTGGAGAAGGTTTTAAATTTCCACTTCCTATTGATTATATGTTTTATCTTAATACTACTGTTAAAATTACCAATGGTAATAGCTTATCATTTGCAGATACTCGACTTATAGATATTGAAAAAGTTCCTCTTACTATGAATGATTATCATAGTAAATCAACGAGCGAATCACCAATTTGTTATATTAATAATGAGAATGTAGAAGTGCTCCTAAATGAACAAATTAGTGGAATTATCTTTAACTATATAAGAGTACCTAATAAGGTTAGTCTTGCAAATGGCGTAGGTTGTGAACTTCCTGACTTTGCAGTAGACGAGATAATAATGAGAGCAGTTAATTTATATAATGCAGCTTCTGATAATAGTAGTTATGAAAAAGTTGCTGTTGAAACTCAAAAATTAGAATAATATGAAAAGATTAATTATTGCTGGTAGTGCAACTCTTGCTACAACTCCTGCTACTCTTGCTGCTATTGGAGCAAGTGGTATAGATGCTGGTCAGATTGCATTATATCGTGGTGATACAGGAGCAGTTATTTCTGCTGCTCTTACTGAACAAATTCCTTCTTTTGGATTATTTGTTGGTGTAGGTACTTTCGCTACTGATGGTGAATATATGCAGAGTATAGCTGAGATTTCTACTCGTAGATTTAGTTATACTAAAACTTCTTATGCTGCTGGTACAAAGTTCAGTGCTTCTATTACTATTCCTACCCCTGTAGAGGGCGAAGATTATACATTAATGATGGCTAAGAAAGGAGTTGTCTTTAATGAACGTAATAAGTGGAGTGCTACTATTAAAGCTAAACAAGGAGATACTGCTGCTACTATTGCAACTTATCTTGCTAACGAACTTAATGCTCTTGGTAAGAATGAAGCATTTATTGCTTCTCTTTCTACGGCTACAATTACAGTAACTGGTACTAATTATCAAGATTGGGAACTTCTTGCTGCTGATGATTTGTTTGGTACTACTGTAACTACTACAACTCACGGTCTTCCTCCTGTTTGTGATGACGCTTATATTAAAGATTTATATCGTCAGTGTATTGGTGATGAAGGTATTTATGGTACTGATCCATCAGGTATGAAGTTGTATAAAGAAAGAACTATTGTTTCTTCTACTAATTGGACTCTTTACACATTGCAATTCTATAATCCGAAACCGTTTAAAACTACAACTGGAGAAGATGTTCGTCAGATTGTTCATATTGCAATTCCGGGAGCTGCTGTAACGACACTTGATGCAATCCTCGCTTCGATCATAAATCCTGTTGCTACCGGTGGTGGTGCGTAAACTTTAAAGGTTAATTTGTTGAAAGAGAGGTGCTGTTATTAATTATAATAATGGTATCTCTCTTTCACTTTAAACTAAACTAAGATGGACGAACTAAAGGCTATACAAGAAATTATAGAGAAAACAAATACTACTCAAGCTATAATAATATCATGTATTCTTATAATATTCTTAGTAATATCTAAAATAATAGATGCTAAAACAAAGAAGAATCAGATAGTACTTAGTGATAAGTTAGCAAGTTTAGTAGATGTATTAGCTGTGCAATTTAAAAGACAGGAAGTTATAGATAGAGAGAAATGTAGAACTATTATAGTTCTTGGTTTTGAATCATTATATAATAATTTATATTCTAAAGGTCAAGAAATAATAATAGAAAACAATGTAAATTCTAAATCTGAATTTATAATTCCTACGATCAAGAGTACAGTTAATGCTGAATATTATAAGCTCTATAATATTCTTTATCCGTTTGAAGTTTCAAGTCGTAGAATAAATATATATCTTAAAGAAGATTGGAAAAGAGAAATAATTGATACTATGGTTAAAGTAATCTTTAGTAATTCACTTAATAGTCAAGATAAACTTGATACTCTTAGTACTAAACTTTCTGTTATGATAAGTAATTATTCTACTTATGTTCATAATAAAACTTTTAATGAATAAGAGATTATGGAGAATAGTAACGAAAAATTTATAGACGCTGCGCTACTCTCCGAGGTACAGAGACAGCAAGTAGCATTAGCGGAAAATACCGCCTATTTGGCGTCTGTGGGCTTCCTATCGAAAGGAAATTTCGAGAATAGACTTTCGTTCATTTCAATTTTAATCGACGCTTACGAGAACTTAGAATTGTTCAATAAAAGTCAAAAAAAGAACTTGAATCTAATATATAACAAAGTAATGAAGATATGAGTAATAACTTTAATGATATAATAGATAAACTTAAAAGAGTTTATGTTGAACATGAAAATAATGTAATAGAAATACAACCCGAATATGTTTATATGACTATTCCTGCTAAGTATATCTGTACTTATCATCGTATTCTAATTATGTTAGCCGATTATGGAGTTGAAATGCTCAATGATTGTGGTGCTTCATGTAAAGATGGAAATCGTCAAGTTATTAATTGTTTCAATATGTTTAATGCGGCGATTGCAGCATATAAACTTGGACAAGTAAAACTTGCAGATACTCTTATTAAATATGTCGATTCTAAGATTAGATTAATATATAAAGGAGAAGATAATTCTCCTAATATAGTTTATCCAGTTGATGAAAAAGGACATTTAAAAGCGGTTGTAAGCTGCGGAGAAAATCCTACATTTAAAATAGATATTGAAAGTGGTACTCTTTGGCAAGAAAGTGTAGGAGATCCTAATGCAGTTTATAGTCTTGGAGAAGAAGATTTAGAAAGTGAATAATATAGATGTCTAAGCTCCTTTACAGGGGTAATTACAATAAAGGAATAAGATATGAAAACTCAGAAACAAGATTTAGGTAAAGTTAGTCTAACTTGTAATGGTACTTGGGATGCTGGTAAACAGTATGATAGACTTTGTATTGTTAATGATGGAAACTTTGCTTCATATATATCTAAGAAAGATGTTCCTATTGGTACTGTTCTTTCTGATGAAAGATTTTGGCAGCCTATTGCTAATCTTCGAGATGATATTAAGATAGATTACGAAACTTTTAAGAAAGAATGGTTAGAACTTCTTGCTTCTATTCAAATTAAACTTAGAAGTGCTCGTGTAGTTGTAGCTAACAAAGAAGCTCGTAATAATCTTACTTGGCTTGAAGTTGCAGCAGGTTGCGAAGTTTATGAACTTGATACTCAATTGACTTATATACTTGATAGTATAGTACCTGTTATTAATTTAAAAAGCTGGCATTTAGTAGTAGGTAGTTTATTAGATAGTGAAGCTAAGTTTCAATTAGATGGTACATACGAACTTACTGCTGAACGTGCTATTGCTGATAGATGGGGATATATTATTGACGAAGTTTATGTTAGTAAGAAAGAAGTTAAAAACTTAGTTCTTTCTATTGTAAACGATAAGTTAGAAAATATGTCTATTACTATTCCGCCTAATAGTATTACACCAGAAGATTTAAGTCAAGCTGTACTTGATCTTATCGGAAGCGGCGGCAATGTAGTTAATAATCCTGATGAAGAAGATATTACTTCTGAATCTCTTAGTAATGGAACGTCTGTTCTTAAGTTTAAAGATAGAGATTATGTAGAAGGAACATTTAATGGATTAGGTGAAATTATTCTTCGTAAGAATCAAGTAGGTATAGTTAATCTTCTCGAACAAGTAAATATTAATAAACCTAATACAATATATATTATAAGATATGACTTCTGTTTAGGTGGAGCTACTATAACACTTCCTAAGAATAGTACTCTTAAATTTGAAGGCGGTTCAATAGATAACGGTACTATTATTGGTAATAACTCAAGTATTATTTCTGATATAGATAAAACTATTTTAGGTAAAGATCTTATTATTGAAGGTACTTGGAATATAGAACATATTTATGATAGATGGTTTGCTTTTGATAGTTCTACTGATTTCTTATCTAATCAAATTATAACTAATATATTAGCTCTTTCAAATGATAATGTATATAACACTATTCATTTTGATGCTGATAGAACTTATTATTTTGAAAATACATATAAAGGAAAGACTAATCTTGGAGATGATGTAAGACCTAATTATTGGTTACTTAATACTCCTGATTATGATTTTCTTAGAATCTTTACTGGCTTTACTTCTAATACACATCTTATAGTTAATAATACTATTCAGATGCTACCTACTAATCAAGGTGCTTACTTTATATTTCATATAGAGAATAAAGAGAATATTACGATTAGTGGTACAGGAGCTATTAATGGAGATGCTAAAGATCATTTATATACCGATCCTTTTGCTGGTACTGATTATTATGGTGAGTGGGGACATGTTCTTAATTTTAGAAGTTGTAATAATGTAGTAGTTAGAGATATTACTATAGGATATGCTTTTGGAGATGGAATAGCTTTAGGTAATGCTGCTTATAATAATAACGGAGTAAAAGAAGCTGGTTTAGCTACTAAAAATGTTACAATAGATGCTGTTAAAGTATTATATGCAAGACGTAATGGTATTTCTTTAGGAGGTAATAATTATACTATAACTAATGTTTATTTTGAAGGAAATGGTAGTGATACTATTAAAGGTACTGCTCCCATGGCAGCAATTGACTTTGAAAACGATTATGTAGATATAGAACCTTCTGGTTTATGTACAAATGTTTCAATGAATAATTGTAAATTTAAAGATAATAAATATGACGTTTCTTCTACTATTAGAGATGATTTATATGAAGTTCCAAGAGGAGAATTAGTTAATATTAGTGATTGTAATTTTACTTCTCCTTTAAGATTAAATCGTACTAATGGGCTTACTTTTAGTAATTGTCATATAGTAGGTATTACTAATGTAGATAATTCTATTGCTGCTTGGTATTCGAGTAAAGACTTAATATTTAGTAATTGTATCTTTGATGAACTTAATCCTTATCTTACTATTAGTGCAGAAGAACAGAATAAAAAGTTTATTAATCCTACTTATCCGGAAGATATTAGATATAGTACTACATTTCAACATAATCTTCCAGTAGGAAAAGCATTAAAATTTACTATACCTAAACCATTAGTAGGAGAAGTTGAATTTACAGCATTTTGTAGTAATCCAAATTATAGTGCTATTCAAATGCCTATTAATACTACAATATATACATTTGGTCCAAGTCAAAGATTAACAGGTATTAGAGATATAAAAATAAAAGCCAGTCAAGATAGTACTCCGAGATACTCTATGTATAAGAATACTCCTGTATTTTCTTATATAAATTATATAGAAGATTCTAATAATTTTATTATATATTTTGCTATCGGCGGAGATTTAATTGGAGATTCTTATGCTTCTGCTACTTCTGTTAATATATTCTTAACTTCTAAAACTAAGTTTATTACTGTAGAAGCTCCTGTAAGTGGAAGACTTGATTATGCTGGAATGTATGGAGGTAAATGGTCTGAGTTATCTGCAATAATTAAAGAAAGTGTTGAGATATCTTCTATTCTATCTACTGTTACATTCCCCAGTAAAGAAATGTATTCAGGTAATATGCTTGCTGATTTGCCTACTTCTCTTACTCCTGATAAAGTTGGATTTAGTCAGTTTGTTTTAGATGGAACTTATAAACGTCCTGTATTTTGGGATTCTTATTCTAATGTATTTAGAACAGCTGATGGAAATAAAGCATTAGAAAGAAGAGTTACATCTCTTGCAGAATTAGATATTTTAACTGCTAAACTTACAGTAGACGATAGAGGTTATGTAGTATATTATACTGTAACAACTTCATATCTTACTTGGAGAGGATCAGATTGGACAAATGAAGATGGAAGTTTATTTAGTAAAGTAAAATATATCAAACAAACTAATACTATAGATATACTAAATGTAATGTTTAGTTATTCTAATGTTATATATAAAATTTGTGCAGATATAGATTTAGGTGGTGGAACATTAACTATTGCTACTAATTCTACTCTTGACTTCCAAGGAGGTAGTTTCAGTAATGGTAATATAGTTTTTCAAAATACTACTATTAATAGAAATGCAAAGTTATTTATATCTGCTTCTGGAACAATAGCTAATACAAGTATATCTTTAAATTGGTTTGGTCTTAGTCCTGATGTTGATGATAATTCTGTATTATTTTCAAGAATACAGGATTTGAATTGTTCTTATCGAGAACTTACATTAGAGCATGGCAATTATAATTTTTCTCAAACTATAGTTTTTGAACAATCTAATGTTACATTTAGAGGTATATCAGGAAGAACTTTTGGAGGTTCGGATGTAACACTTGTTATTACTGTTGATGATGTTCTTTTAAGATTAAAAGGTACAAGATATCAAATTAAGGATATAACTTTTGCAGGTAGTATTGATGCAAGAACTGCAAGTGTAGGATTAATGTTTTCGAGAGTAGATAATCCTGATTCTACAACAGAAAGTGCATTAGCGTCTATTGATTCTAAAGTTGAAAATTGTCAATTCTATAATTTATGGAGAGGAATATATGTTCTTGGAAATCAAATAAGATTATCTGATTTGAGTTTTTCAAGATGTATGCAAGGTATGGCATTTGATACTTTTACAGGAGCAAGTCCTATGTATTATGGTTCTAATGGAAGATCATATGTAATATCAAGATGTAATTTTCATTCTATGGTATCTACTGATTTAGCTAATGGTTGTATAGTCATTTTAAATAGAGAATGTATTTGTTTTCAAATTAGTGGATGTCATCAAGATTGTGAAACTCATTTTATAGTTGGACAAGCATTGACAAGAAGTACCGTAGAAGATAATATGATAGCTAATGTTACTCAAGGAGGTATTAGAGTATCAAGAATTTATAATTCTATAATTACGGGTAATAGCTTTTTAAGTAGTTTGGGTACTGATAATCCAGTTATAAACGATAGTCCTTCTAATAGATTAAGACAAGGTATTTATGCTACAGTTGATGCTTTTAGTTCTATTATATCTAATAATTATTTTGATTATTGTAATATGGAACATATTAGACTTGAGAAAAGTTTAAATATAACTATTACTGGTAATACGTTTAGAAGATGGGGACAAAGTATAACAGAAGCAAATAAATGTGCTTTATGGCTGCCTGGGAGTACAACAAGAGTTACTGTAACAGCTAATACATTTGAACAAGATATTCAAGCTAATTCTTATTTAGCATATATTCAGGATGGTTCTAAATCTGTTTTTGCAGATAATATAATTAATACAAAAAATGGAGCTAAAATAGTTAGATATACAGTAGGTGAAACTGTTCAAGCTTGTTTTAACATAGATAATAATGTTACTTCAGATATAATAGTACCTACTTCTGATAATATATCTTCTATAGATTCTGTTACAAATAAAGAAGGATTTTTCTATGTATATAATAATTCAGGAGGAGGATTACCATTAGGTATTATTAGCGCAGATATTACTGTTAGAAGAATTACTATTGATAAATTATTAAAAGTTTTAATACCTTTTGATTTATCTTATGGAGTTTGGACACAAGTAGTAGATTTAACTAATTCTACTATAACTAAATGGACTCCAATGAATAAAGCATTAACACGTCCTGTTTCTAATTACAGTAATTTTGATTCTACTGATACTGGAGCACTTCATTGGGATGGTACTTCTTTAAAAATTTGGAATGGCACATCTTGGACTAATGTTGATGGTACAACTTTATAAATATATAGATTATGGAATGTAATGAAAAACTAAATATACATCAAATAAATAAACTTGATGTTAATGATTTAAAGAGGAAAGATATATTTCCTATTACAGTTACTTCTGCTGTTTTTGATAAACAAGGTAATAGTCTTGAAGCTATACTTCTTCAGACTAATAATATTTTTCTTTCTTATAAAGGAAGTAATGAAGCAACACGTATTACTGTTCCTTTAAAGATGAGAAGAAAAGGACTTATTATATCTTATAAAGATTATGATGGCAATGCTATTACTGAAAAACTTGTTTACGATGATTCTGTTGCAGATGATATATTCAAATTAGATTCATCATGGACAAGTATAGGCGATGTAATTATATCTGGAGAAATATCTATAAGTCCTAATGGAACATGGATTATAGATGGAAAAGATAGTGGTATTAAAGCTGTTGGTCCTAAAGGAGATAATGGTTTATCTCCTATTGTTCGAACTAATAATAACAAATTAGAATATAGTTATGATGAAACTGAATGGACTGTAATTAGTGATTATGTTGCTGCTTGGTTTAGATTTGAAAATAATAAAATTCAAATAAGTAGAGATAATAAAAAAACTTGGACAGATCTTAGTGAGTCATTTACTAAAAATCTTTATATTAAAGGTTATGTAGCTAATGTTTCTGCTCTTCCTACTAATGCTACTCAAGGGGATATTTATATGGTTGGTCCTCAAACATCTGGAGGAACTGATTATTTAATGTATATTAAAAATAGTACAGGTTGGAAGAATAATGGAAGTTTTACAAGCATTACTGCTGGAGTAGTTCAAGAATTAGGAGATAGTGAAACAGAAGTGATTAGTCAGAAATTTCTTTCTAACAACAGTTTTTTGAATAGAAAATTTATAAATTCTGATATTGATATAAATGATATTACAGACATTGGAATATATGTTTGGATCTCTGATTCATATCCTAAAAATATTCCTAATGAAAAATCTGGAATGTTAATAGTATTCCCTTATTACCATAGTAATGCTGAAATTCAAAATATGAAAAAAAATACTCAGATGGTTATTATGAGTAATAATGATACATATATTAGACATTCTAACTTAGAAGTTGGCTATTTACCGTGGTCAAAATTAGCTAAAGACGAAAAGTTTGCAGAAACATTATATAATAGAGTTATGCTATCTTCAACTGATGATTTAAACGAATATACATCAGTCGGAGTATATTCATGGGATAGTACGAATGCTCCATTAAATTCTCCTATACAAGGTATAGGGCAATGTATAATATTACCT
>CDYU01008346.1_pt1 | contig 16785 bp, 22 predicted proteins | sample 480701 | NCBI WGS metagenome assembly CDYU01 (sample SAMEA3182105, study PRJEB8094) | gut metagenome | biome: human; feature: gut; material: Stool; isolation source: human stools | place: Canada | collected 2013-02-26 | reverse complement strand
GGGGGTATAGCTCAGCTGGGAGCCCGGTTGAAGCGGTAAACAACCCCCGCACTAATTGAATAAGAAATTACTCAGCGCACCCCTTACATGGGGGTATAGCTCAGCTGGGAGCCCGGTTGAAGCGGTAAACAACCCCCGTACTAATTGAATAAGAAATTACTCAGCGCACCCCTTATACGGGGGTATAGCTCAGCTGGGAGAGCGCTTGACTGGCAGTCAAGAGGTCAGCGGTTCGATCCCGCTTATCTCCACCAATCGGGTGCGCTGAGTATTCTTAATAAATGCTTGCTTTGAAAAAAGCAAGTTTTTTGTTTTATGTCCGCTTCCCTTTTGAAGCGGGCTTTTTTTATGCGGCGATTGCCGAAATGTCCAGTCCAGCGCTGAACTGCTCAAAGTCAATGTTGAAGTCGATATGCAGCCGATAGTCCCGATACACCTCCACACGCCGGATCAGGCAGCTCACGATCATTTTCTTTGACTCCATGCTGGCACTGTCGTACATATCCGCCCATGAAATAATATCGTCATACTGAGCGTTTAAGGCGTCCAGCATAGCCTGTCCCTCGTCGTAGGCCGCCTGCACCGCCTCCATAGTGTGCTGAACTTCGAGACATTTTGTCTCACAGTCAGAAATCAAAGAACCAAGCAAGTCCTGCGAAAAAGCACTTTCGCCCCGGAGGGATTTAATAACCTCTGCCCGGAGCGTATCAAGTTCGGCGGCGGCTTTGGCGTAGTCTGATTTTGCACTTTTGAGAAGCGTTTTCCGTTCTTCCATCTTTTCACGATAGCGGATATTGACGATCTCACTTTTAGGGATTGCTTTCATTCGCTCGAAGATCTGCCGCACCACTTTATCAATGATACCGTCAAGAATATGCGCTGTGTAGCCAGTCTGCCCATCACATTCGGTTTGCTTGCGTGTCTTGCCGTAGCAGATATACCGCACACGCTTTACAATGCGGTGAGCATTTTCCTTGCATGGATAAGCCTTGCCGTTGGTGGTGAGCGCCAGCCGGGAGCCACAATGCCCGCAAAAGACATTCCCGGCCAGCAAGGACTGACCACGGGTATTCAGCGGTACACGCCGTTCCTGTTCGGCGGAGTTGGCACGGGAGGTACGAATGTGTTGTGCGGCCTCGAATAGCTCCGGCGTTATGATTTGCAAGTGGGGCAGCGTTTGGGAGCGGCTTTCGCCGCTGCGAAGCACCCCGGTATATGTCAGATTGCAAATGATACCCCGGATGCTGGCGTGATGCCACATTTTACCCGTTCTCGCCCGATAGCCGAGGTTATTTAAGTAGGTGGCGATCCGTTGAGCGCCGAAACCCTCATGCACATACTTGTCAAAGATGATCCGTACCACAGCGGCCTCGGCTTCATTGATAGCCAGCTCAAAAACCTCGTGCTTGCGTTTATTGAAGCGTCCGCTTTTTACAAGGTCATACCCATAGGGAGCAAGACCGCCCTTGAAACCGCCGTCCTCGACAAGCTGGCCGAGAGCGGTTTTTGTGCGAATTGAAGTCTTTTCGCTTTCGCCGTCGGCCTGCCAGAAGCGGATGTAGTTGGTGAGCTTGTCCGTGTGATTATCAAAACGCTGCTCACCCTCCTGCGTACTCCAGACCCGGATGCCGTTCTTAACAAACCATTCCACTACAAAGGGCGTTTCGTCAGCGATACGCCCGATGCGGTCAAACATGAACACAAGCAGAATATCGAATTTTCCCTGCTTGGCTCGTTCCTTGATGATTTGCAGCTTGTCCCGGTTTTCGGCTCTAACCTTATGCCCGGACACACCGTCCTCCTGTTCCTCGTGAACAATCGTCCAGCCCATTTTTTCACAGAAGCGATGGCACTCTCTGCGCTGCATGGGAATGTCGGCTTGGCTTTTGTCATTGTAGTCCACCTGCTTGTCGGTGGACACGCGGTATAGGCAATCGACTCGATTACCTGTCATCATTCTGTTTTCCATCATCATATTGATCCGTCCTTTCATTTGTCGATGGGTCAATGAAAAAACGCAATCAATACGCGGGGAATATGAAGTTTTCAAGGTACATAGGGACTACCCCCACTATTATTATCCCTCTGTTCGGGAGGGATTGCAAGGATGTCGCCGGAGCTATTTTTTGCCGTATTGTTGGCAAAGGAAGATAGTAAAATCTGCTTTACATGATGGAGCGCTGCCGCATTTTTGCAGTCTGCAAAGCTGGCGGTGATGGCGTAGCCATCCACAGCAAATGCGGTATGTTGTTTTCTCTGCTGCATAAAGACCTCCTTTTCAATTCTCGGCAACAGGGAAAGGCCAGCGCCTCATAAAAGCGCTGGCCTGCGGCTTATGACCTTGGGACGAAATGTCCCAAGGTGTTTTTGACAGTTGGGAGCGCCGCACCCGCTCCTGTTGGCCTGTCATAAGACAGCTCATATTCAATGCGGCGCTCCCTCACAGCGGACAGCGACGATCCGTGACGGAGCATCAACTACCTTGCTGCGGAGAGGTGAAAACTACCTCTCATATACCAAGGACAAAAATCGTGCAAATGGAGATACCCTTAGAGAAATTTTTTCAAATATTTTCTCATGGCCGCCTTGCCGCTTTTGACGGAATGGCGAACGGCGCTCTTGTCCACGCCCTGCTCCCGGGCAATCTGGCGGTAGCTCTTGCCGAGGATCAGATGCGCCTCTACCCGGACGCCCTGCACCTCTGGCAGAGAGTTGAGGGCATTCCACAGGTGGACGAACAGCTCCATACGATCCAGAAGCTCCTGCGGCGTCGGCTCATGCAGACAGGCCGAGTATTCGATCCCATCGTCACAGTCGAGGGAATACTGCGCCTTATTGCGGGTCGTGCGCCGCTGATAGGCTGCCTCATACAGCTTGTCCGCCTTCAGCTCGGCGGCCACTTCGTCGGAAACTTCGATGTATTCATCATGGGTGTACCAAGCGTAAAAGTCCTTCAGATTGATGGTCGTCATTTGTATTTCCTCCATTCGGTTCATGTGTGGGTGGGTGAACAGAACGGAGGACCGGCGGGGATCGACAGCCGGGGCTGGCTGCTTTGGGACAAATTGTCCCAAGGTGCAGGTATATAAAAACGCCCGCATAGCATGACGCTATACGGACGCAAGCAAATATATTTCTTGTTACATGATGTTTAATTTCATTTTCAAAGCCGGACTGCTCCGATGGAGGGGCTACGCTTTTTTTAGCTGGTGCAGATCATGAACGCTTTGAAAAAGCAAAATGGACACGGCAATACCTCCTCGGACACCGCCGTATCCTTAAAAAAGGGCGACTTTACCACACCCCCCGTTGATCCATTTTTTCAAAAGAAAAACGGCGGCTTGAAATGCAATATTTCAAAACCGCCGTTAAGCAACTATTACTTTATTTAGACGCACAGGTACTCAGTCGCCTATACAACGGTTTTTTTTATTACCGCTGGGCGAACTCAATTTTTATAAAATTCACTTACCTGCGCATGGGCGCTAATCGTGTTCCGCTTTTTTAACTTTGGGAGTTTTCCCTTTGAAGTATGTGTAAAGGAAGCCGCTTGCTGACACTACATGTAATATTCCAGCGGCCAAAAACAAATAATTATCGTTTTTGATAATGAACGCAACACAGGAGAAAAACGACGCCAAGTAGAATAGGACTGATGTAACAAGGTATAATGTATTGCGATTTTTTCGCTCATTTTTTAATTTGGATTTTACTTCTTTTACCATTGGTATATCATTATCACTTTCATAACTGTCGTGCAACAAGTAATCAACAGATATTCCAAACAAAGTCGAAATCCGCAAAAGGTTTGGAGCATCTGGCATAGCTGTTCCCATTTCCCATCTCGAAATTGCTTGCCTTGACACTTCAAGTTGTTCTGCTAATTCTTCTTGCGACATTCCAGCCTTTTTTCTAAGTTGAAATAATTTTTCGGAAAATTTCATAGCTATGTCCTCCTGATATGTCCAAATTATACCTTGGAATATAACTTTGGACTACATCTTTCCCTTTACAGCTTCGCAACTTCATGTAACATTTTAATTATAGCCTAAGAAAAGTGAATATGCAATTCTGCGGCACGAAATTAAATATTCAGAAAAGTGAAACATAATATCGTTCAAACGCCGCCGCCTGAAATGTAAAATTACATCAGGTGGTGATGCTATGAAAATTGAACGGGACGAGCGCAAATTTGACTTTCACGGGATCGGACTTGCTATCAAGAAAGCCCGTGAGCGTGAGGGTATGACGCAGGAGCAATTAGGATACATTGTTGACCGCGATCCGCGTACCATTATGTATCACGAAAATGACGGACAGCATCCGAGCCTAAACGCCTTTTACCAAATGGTAACAATGTTCGGTATCTCCGTGGACGAATACTTTTATCCAGATATGAGCGCCGATGAAGCCGCAAAGAAGCGGATCAATATTCAACTTAATTCTCTCAACGAAAGCGAACTGCGGCTCGTCGAGGGGATTATCAATGCCATTATAGAATACCGTGGAACGGCGGAAGTGTAAGGAAAGCGGCGGTTTTGAAATATGATATTTCAAAACCGCCGCTTGATTTTAGCACGCAAAATCGTCATCGAACGGCGGTTTCATGTGTTCGGATTACTTTTCCATCATGGTTGCGAAGTCCAGAATGGAGCGGCTGATACGATTTACAGTAGTATGACAGCGGCTAAAGTTCAGTTACACGCAATCATTTTCTATGTTTATAAATAAAGATAGCCAGAGCATACCCTATCAGAAAGCAGACGCCAATTATACACCACACAAGAGCAGCAATAACATTACCACCAAGGAAAAAACCTGAATCCGATGTTAGGGCAATGATAGCAAAGGCAAGTGTTATAACAAAACAATAGATCGGAATATATCGAAAAATTTTGTGTTGTGTTCTACATCCAACAAGGAATTGAATAAGAAAGGCGATGAGAGCAGGCCCTCCAAAATAAAGTAGAATATCCATACTAACCTCGCTCCCCACTTTATTCGGCAGGTATTGCTTCTTCCCGGGTTTTGTACTGAGAAAGTGCGCTATCGTATTTTTCGCCAACTCGACGATAGTGCCGTTCAAGGAGATAAAGAGCGAGTATCAAAACTGCACTGGAAAGAATGACAGCAATTAGGCAGCCCTCCTTCCGATATGACAAACGGCGGCTGTGGTCAGCCGCCGTCGTTTTAGCTTTGGGACATTTTGTCCCGAAGTATCAGCCGGTGATGAAATCCCGCAGGGCAAACTTGGCCGTGTGCAGCTTGTCCACCAGCCACTCAGCGATGGCAGGAACGCCAAAGGGAGAAACGAGGAACGCAAGGACGAGGAACACGATTCCGCCCACCGTTTGCCCGCTGATGAACAGGATCAGGGAGAGCAGCGTCAGCACAATGCAGCCCATCTCACACACGGCGGATGCCACACAGAACAGAAATGTGACCATAGCGGCCAGCAGGGACAGCGCCACCATCACGGGGGCGGCAAGGATTTTGAGAACGATCATAGCAGCTACCTCCATCAAAAAATCAAGTTGGTTTGTCCTTCTACCCATATTATACCTCTGGGAAAATAGGCGCACAAGGATGTCGAGCTTTCACGACCTCGAGACATTTTGTCCCGAGGTCGTGAAAGCCGGGGAACGGCACAAGGCCGCTCCCCGACAAATCATAGGCTCACCACAGCCGACAGCTTTTTCAGCAGCTCGGACAGCGGCTCCCAAAGGTCGGCATAGTCCTTTTGGAGCGCCGCGATCTCCGAGGGGTAGATGCCGTAGGTGTTGGCATGGACGGCCACTTGGTTTAGGTTGTTGGCACACCGCCGCTGCAAGGCCACCAGCTCCCGGATGTCCGAGAGGTCAACATGGAGGACATAGCCGTTGAGCGCCATTTTCCGCATATAGGCTCCCATGTTGGAGATCCCGGCCTCGGCCATGCGGTCAGCGATCAATGCCTGTTCCTCCGGCGTCACCATCACATGAAGATGAACAGAGCGCCGCCGCTTTTTTGTCAACGCTCCTCACGCTCCCGGCTGCGGCGCTTGGGCGGATGTTCCCGTACCTTGTCCAGCGGCTTATCCTCCGGGGGCGGCACAGGCAGATTGTTGATGATGCCGTCAATCTGATTATAGTTCTGCTCCATAGAAAGCTCGGCGTTCTTGTTGGGATTGCGTTCCTGATCCATAAATGTCCTCCTATCTGTCGCCCCGGTCAGGGGCATTTTTCTTTAGTGTGGATTGCCCACGGTCAGCCTCGGCCTGTTTTGCGGCGGTTTTCATCTGCTCCCGGATCGAACGGGGTCTGTCGGGATTGTCGGGCGCAGGCCGCAGCTCATAGTCAGACGCCTGCCGTTTCGTCAATGGCCGCGTGTAGGTCAAATGCCCCCACGCCAGAAACGATCCATTTTCAACCGGGACGCGCTGATCGTAGTTGACGATCTCATCCGGGGCGTTACGGGGCGGCTTGGGGAATGTCCCAATGTCCACAGGGCGCTGGGTGGAGTAATACTTGTAAAGGCCGGGGGCCTCGGTCTGCTTGACACCGACATTGTAAAGACGCCGGTACTCCTGCACCCGCGCCGCAAAGTCCTGTTCCAAAGCGGCACGGTCGCTGCCGTAATGCCCCCATTCATACTGCCGCTGGCCGTCCTTGTCGTCATAGCAAGCCCATGTGACATAGGGCGAGGGGGCTGCTGGGTTATGCCCCAGCGCAAAGCCCCTGCCATTTTCCAGCATGACGGCCTTTATGATCTCATAGCCTTGGTTTTTGTCCATAAACCCTCCTCACCGTGATACATCTTTCTCCGCCCGTTTTGCAAAGGGCTGGAGCTGATAGGGGCTTTTGCCGTCCTCCGGGCGCAGAAAGTCCAGCCTTGCGGCGGCACGGATGGCGTTCTGATTGAGCTGCCGCTGCCATGCCCCTTGGCTGGGCGCCCACTTGAAGCCCTCGCTTTTGAGCACCTGCCGGGTATCGGCGTCCGGCTTATCCGCAAAAATGAGTTGCAAGCGGTTCTCCGCCTCATTGACCTTGGCCTCCCCACCGGGGAATGTCCAGCCCACAAACTCCGTCTTATGGCTCAGCTCCTCGATGCGCTGGCGCACACGGCGGATATTGGCGTTATTGTTGGTGAGCAGATAGGACGGAAACGGAACGGGGTCTTTGCGCCAGTCTTGGGACATGGACGCCTTGACCTTTTCCACCTGCTCCGCCGTCAGCTCGGGGCAGCACTCCAGCGTCTTATGCTTGCGGTAGTAGGCATTGACCGCTTTCATCACGGCCTGCTGGGACTCCATCCCCTCCAGCTTTTTCGTGAGCTTTTCCACGGCGAGGTCATCATCGGCGCTGATACCGCCCCTACCTGTGGAGCGTATCTTGTCCAGCAGCTTTTCAATTTCGGCGTACTCGCCGTAGTTGCGATCACGGGCGGCGTTCTGCTTGGCCTTTTTCGCCACGGGGAAATTGCCGCCCCCGGTGATCAGAATGGACGGCACACGGGCGTCAATGGCGTTGCGCTCATTGAGGTTTTCCGCCAGCCTGCGGGCGTAGCGGTCAACAAGGGCATCGATCTTATCATGGTACATGGGATCGACCTGCGCCTTTTGTTTCTCTGCCAGCGCATAGGCTTCATCCACCATCGCACGGTAGCCTGCCGTGGCCGAGCCGGGGGCATAGTCGGAATAGCTATTCATGTCCTTTGCCCGCTTTGCCGCCGCCTCGCTGATCTCATAATATTTAGGCATAATTCCTCCTTTCAGCCGGGACTTCGGGACAAAATGTCCCAAAGCCCCGGTGCTTTGATGTGGAAAGCGTTTCTGCGAAAACAGGGGCGGACGGGAAAACATACCGCCCACCCCAAAAGCGCCCCGGAAAAGCCTTGTAAATGTGGGCATTTCCCGGGGCTATTTTCCCACGCACTACCTCCGTTTGCGGCGCATATACGCCCGCTTCTGCTCCCGCAGGGCAGCCCCGGCGCAGACCGGGGAGCAGTACCGCTGCCGCCCATCCGGGAGGAAAGCCCTGCCGCATACCGTGCAAGGCCGGGTTTCTGTGATACGCTCCACGGTCAGCGACCTTTCCAGCACGGGGTCAAGGGGCAGCACCGCCGCGCGGAAATAGCGGCAATAAGCGCCCGTCCAGCACTTGCCCAGCATATAGCAGGGACAGTCCAGCGGCAGGCAGCCATAGTCTTTATCGTAGTTGGCGCACCATTTTGTCACCAGCTTACGAATCGCCGTTTTTTCCTGCCGAGTCAGTTCACGGCTCATGTTTGCCCCCTGTCTTGGGCTTGAGCTGTTCCCGGTAGCAAAACACGCAGCCGATCCCGCGCCAGTAGGAGCAGCCGTCGCAGCGGGAGCCTTTGGGCGGCAGGTTGGGCGGAGCACCCTTAAAGTAGCTTTTTTCTTTCATAAAGTCCTCATAGGGACTATTGGTAAATCTCATTCCTCTCCCTCACTTTCCGTTTCGTCCTCGTCCTCCCAAGGCGGGGTATCGTCGTAATCGTCACCGTAGTCCTCCGCAGCGTCGGCGGCCTGCCGCTTTTTGGGGCGGTAGATCTTAAAATACCAGCCAGCCACGCCGCCGATGACCGCCACGGCCAGCACCAGTAGGATCGTCCCGCCGCTGTTCTTGGGCTGCTCCGGCTTGGGGTCAGGCTCCGGCTCCACCACGGGCGCAGGCTCGGGTGCCTTGCCCTGGCACTCGCCAATGTTCACGGCGCAGACAGTACAATCTGTGTTGATAGCACCCACGGCGCATTTATCGGCACAGGAACACTCCGGCAGCTCACCGCCCGCAGCCTGCATCGCCGCCAGCAGGTCGGCCTCGTCCACCATGTTCAAAAAGTAGGTCTGGTACTGCTCGCCGTCCTCGTCGGTGGGCTTGTCATAGTCAATGACGATGTAAAAGGTGTTGCCGCCGCTGGTCTGCACCGTGATGAACTGCTTGTTGGTGGCCTTGTCGTAGAGCAGGTCACGGGTCACAAGGTTGCCGTCCTCGGTGAAGCCCTCGCCGGGGTCAACGGTTTCCATGGGCGGCGGCTCCACAGGATCAAGCCCGTCCCATTCCTCACCGCCCCCAGCGTAGGCCGTGACCACCATGCCGCACATCAAAACAGCGGCGCAGAGCGCCGCCGTCAGCTTCTTCATCCACTTGTTCATTCGCTGTCCTCCTTGTCTGTGGGATCGGACTTCGGGACATTCTGTCCCAAAGTGCCGCCGCTCTTGATGGTTTGGAGCAGCACGGGCAGGTCGGTGAGCGAAACGCTCATGCCGCGCACGATCTCCACGATCTCACTGTTCTCGGCCTCCAGCTTTTTCTGTTCCAGCTCCTTGAGCCGTGCCTGCTGCTCGTTGATCTTGGCCGTGACCTTTTCAATCTCAGCCTGAATTTTCGCGCTTTTGGAGATAGCCATAAAAAACCTCCTGTCAAAATAGTTTTCCGTAGGCGTAGAAATGGGACTGCCAGTAATTCGTGTTGAGGTTGGCGTAGCTGATGGGGTCGCCACAATGAAGCATCCAGCCGTCGCCCACATAAATGCCCACATGGGAGATCCCCGGGGTATCGTAAGTCCCCGTGAAGAATACCAAGTCGCCGGGTTTGGGGCTGCTCGTCCGAGTGGAGATGTTGTATAGTCCCTGCGCCCCCAGCCGCCCAAAATCCCAGCCGCATTGATTGTAGACATAGCTGATGAAGCCGGAGCAGTCAAAGGATGTGGATGGACTACTGCCGCCCCAAACATAGGGGTATCCCACATACTTTTCTGCCTCTTTCAGAATGGCGGCAAAGGTTTCATCGGCAAGGTAGTCCTCCGGGATCTCATGTGCCGGGGGCTTGCTGGTGTACTTACCCACATAGGGCGAGGACGGAAACAGGTCGGGACGGTTGCCCAGCGTCGCCATGTATAAGGCATACCGGGACAGGGTTTCCTCGCCCATGAGGAAAACGGGCAGATGGGAGAGATTGAAGTTTTCCAGCGTCACGGTGCAGATGTAATAATCGTAATACACCCGGTAGGTGTCGCTGTGGGTGTTGCCGTCCTCGTCTGTCCAAGTGTCCGTTTCCAAGTAATACCGCCGTTCCACCACCACATCCTCGGTCAAAATGTACTGGCGGTCAAAGAGCATTTGGAGCGTCCCCCGCACCTCGTCCAGCGTCCACTCGCCCTCATGGAGCGCGCAGACGATGGACAGCAGCACATAGGGATCGTGTTCGATGGTGTCAAGGTCAAAGTGGTACTCGTCATAATCGTGGGTGCGGGTGTAGGTGTCAAGGTAGCGTTGCAGCTCGTCCTCCAGAGCGCAATAGGCGGCCTCCGCCCCCAGCAGGTCAGCGTTATCGGCGGCATAGGTGGACGCGCCGATGGCTCCGGCCACGCCGTTGCCCACCGTCACCAGCGAGGACATACACGATTGCAGTACTACCAGCAAAAGAAACGCCGCCAGCAGCAGGAGCAGTCCGCCGGGGTGTTCCTTAATGTAGGCGGACACTTTTTCCGCCAGCTTGCCCGTAACGGACGCCGTACCCTCGGTGGCCTTGGCGGTCTGTCTGGCAGCCTCCCGCGCCTGCTTTGCGTACTGGCGCTTGATCTTCTGCTTTTGCAGATACCGGGACACCGCGCCGCCCTCCTGCATTTCCGGGTGTTCCTCCACGGTCTTGCGGTAGTAATAATCCGCCGTGGCCTTAATGTGCTTGCTCTCGGCACGCTCCACCGCCTTTGCCGGGTGTCCCCGGATGGCCTTGCGGAGCTTGCGCCTGCCAAAGCGGTACACGGACTCTGCTGCCAGCTCGGAACGGTGTGCGCCCTCTGTGCCGACATTTTCATGCTCGACCTCATAGAGTTTGCCATGCACAAAGCCGTGGACGCCGTGTCCGGCAGCGTGGGTAAGGCGCTTGACCGCACCGGGCTTTTTCGGCGGCTTCTGCTTTGCCGGCTTCTCCCGGGCGGCATCCAGCTTTTCGCCCCGCTTTTCCATGCGTAGCTTACTGGCGGCTGTCTGCTCCTGTTGGCTTTTTCTGCGGAACTTGGACTTCGGGACATTTTGTCCCGAAGTGGGGTTACTCGTCTGTTCGCTCATGGGCAAGATCCTCCGGGCGGGTCGTCAGCAGGTCATAGATCTCTCCACGGGGGAAACGGTCTACAAACGGGATGGTGACATTTCCATAGAACAGCAAGCCTTCGCCGGAATTGGAGTGTGTGATATAGGAGAGCTGATGCTCGGAAATGCCGAGCTGCTTTGCCAAGATCGCACGGTCGCTCTGCGCCTGCGACAGCAGCACCATGAAATCCGTGTTGTCCAGAATGTTCTCGATCTCCCGGCTGGCCAGCAGGTCTTTCACATTCTGCGTCAGCGCCGAGGGGACGCAGCCCTTTTTGCGGAGCATTTTCCAGACCGCCACAAAGTAGCTGGCCGTCAGCGGATCACGGAGTAGAATGTGGAACTCGTCAAAGTAGCACCAAGTCGCCACGCCCTCGGCGTGGTTGGCGTTCACCGCCGCCGTGACAAATTCGTTGGTGGTGTGCATGGCGATCTTGCGGAGGTTTTCACCCAAGCCCTTTAGGACGATGCAGACCACACGGGAATTGAGGTCAACATTCGTGGGATGGTTGAAAAGGTTGAGAGAGCCTGTGCAGTAAAGCTCCAGCGCCGTCGCCACCCGCCGCGCCTCCGGCTCGGGCTGGCGCAGCAGCTCCTCATACAGATCTTGCAGCAGCGGCGTTTTTGCCGTTTCCAGCCCCAGCGCCATCTCCCGGTACACCAGCCGCACACAGCGGTCAATGACCGTTTTTTCGATGGGCTGCAAGCCCTCCTTGCCGCCCACGATCAACTCACACAAGGACAGCAAAAAATCCGCCTTCATGGAAAGCGGACTGTCCTCGTCGTTGATATTCATTTGCAAGTCCATAGGCGAAATGTGGTGTGGGCTGTCCGGGGCGATCTCAATGACCTGTCCGCCCAGCCGCCGCACCAGCGGGGCATATTCGCCCATCGGGTCAACCACGATGATACGGTCATTGGTAGCGAGGAACACATTGATCAGCTCCCGCTTGGCGGCAAAGCTCTTGCCGCTGCCCGTAGAGCCGAGGTACATTCCGTTGGCGGATTTGAGTTTTTTGCGGTCAGCCATGATGACATTGTTGGAAAGGGCGTTCATGCCGTAGTAGAGCGCCTGTCCGTCCATACGAAGCTCACGGGTCATAAAGGGAATGAAGATGGCCGTGGAGCTGGTGGTCATGCCCCGCTGGATCTCAATGCCGTTATAGCCCAGCGCCAGCGAGGACACAAAGCCCTGTTCCTGCTGCCAGTCCAGACGGCGCAGGGCGCAGTTGTATTTCTGGGCGATGCCGCTCACCGTGAACACATCGTTTTCAAGCCGCTGCCGGGTGGGAGCGAGGTTTACCACCGTAAAGGTCAGCAGGAACATTCGCTCGTTACGGCTTTGCAAGTCGGAGAGCAGCTCGGCGGCGTCCTTGGAAAAGGTAATGAGGTCGGGCGGTAATATCTCCATGTCGTACCCGGCACGGACAGCCTTTTTCTGCTCCTCCGCCTTCATACGGCCTATGTCGGAGATCTTTCCCTTGATCGTCTTAATGGCCTTGAGCTGGTCTACCGTCTGAATGTGCATGGTGACGGTCAGCTCGGCGTCCAGTTCCAGAATTTCCGCCAGCAGCTTATCGGAAAGCTCCGACGCCATGATCTGCAAATAGGACGCCGCGCCCCACATCTGGCCGACACGGAAAGTCCGGCTCTGCCGAAAGTCGAAACTGTCCGGGGCGATGTAGTCCTTTGTCCCCATGCCCGTCTTGGGAATGTCTTTCCACGCAAAGCGGAACGGCTCACGCCCGCCGGGATGCATCTGCCCATGCAGCACCGCCAGCCGATCCCGGCCATCCAGCGGGTGGGACTGGACGCCCAGCCGTTTCAGATTGCCCATGACATCCGCCTCCACGCGCCCCAGCCGGGGACGCGCCTCCGTCGCACCCTCGGCAGGCAGGCCAAAGGTGATGTACTTGTACCGCTCAATGCCGTTGTTGCTCTTGGCGATCTGGCCTTTGAGCATTTCCACATACTCGCCCCGGATGCTGTTGAAGTCATCCTCCTGCGCCGGGATATTCACTTTGTAGCGGTTGGCGTTCCGGCTGCGGCGGTTGACAAAGGAAAGCTGGAACGGCAGAGAACTGTCAAAATAATTCAGGCACGCGCTCCACCCGCTGATAATGGCAGTCTGATCCTCCGTGGACGCCACGGCATAATTGATGTCCTCATATTCCAGCGTCTTTGTGTAAAGCCCGCCGGGGATTTGGCAGATTCCGTCCGGGTGCATGGCGATATAGGGAATGGTTTGCTGGGCGGACAGCGCCCGGTGCTTATTTGCGTTTTTTGGCTTTTTTGCTTTGCTCAATAGGCTCCTCCTTTCGCGCAAATGGGGCATAGATATTTTCCGTTCGGTACGGGCGGATGCCGGGGCGGGTAAACTTGACCCGGATGATGTTGCGGATCACCTTTTCAAAGGGCAAACCATCCTTTTCGTACATCGCCAGCAGGAACGCCGGGAGCATGATCGCCAGAATAACGAACAGCGCCCCGGTGTTGCCGATGGCCTGCCGGGTCAAAAGGTAGGTGGGAACGCCGATAGCCGCCCCAATGCCGAAGCAGATAAGCTGGCGCTTGGTGAGGTTGAACGCGATCTTTGTCTTGATCTTGGAAAGGTCGTTCGGGACATTCACATAGGGCATCAGTCTGTCACCTCCAGTTTGGGACAATTCGTCCCAAAGTCCGGGATCGTCGGCTCCACCTCGTTGCCCCATACATCCCAGCCGGGATAGGTCTGCCGTGCGAACAGCTCCACACGGGGCAAATCACCCATGAGGTCAACGATCTTGTCCCGCGTTTCGTCCGGCTTTTTGCTGTGGGCTTCGATGGGCGAAATGATAAACTGGTGGATGTCGGCGGCCTGCCGCTTGGGGTGTCCCTTGGTCGCCAGCAGGCAAACCTCAGCGTTGGCCCGCGTCCAGAAGCCCAGCCCATAAAACCAGCTATCCGCCTTTTTGTTCTTTTTGAGCCAGACAAAAGCGACACTTTTATAGGTGAAGCCCCACGCACGGATGAGCCGCAGGGCCTCCGGGAGCTGTGGGAACGTGGCCCACATGAAAAGGGCGCTGTCCTTGGCCGCAAGCTCGGCCACAGGCAGCGCACACAATTCATCAATGCTCATGGTGGGGTAGTGATTTTCCGCCGCGCCCTGCACTTTCTTTGCAGAGTAGCGCCACGGCGGATCTGCGTAAATGATGGGGTACTTTTCGATATAATCACGCTCCTTTGCACATGAAAAAACCGCCTGCATGAAAGCACGCGGTCTTGTCGGATCATTTTGTTAGGGTCAGCAAAAATGATGTTTATTCGGTTGTTTCTTCGCGCAGCAAGTCTTTGAACAGGACGCTCATGTAATCGCTGCGGCCATACAGAACACGGTCAATGTAGACATCGTTGCCTTGTACACGGTAAAACACCATATAATTGCCGCTGACAAGAAAACGATAGTCAGTTCCTATATCTGCAATAGAGGATAACGGGGTTCCCATTTCTGCGAAATTTTTCAACGGGTCAACCGCGTCTATAATGCGATTGATCACGCGCTCCGCAGCAGAACGATTTTGAAGTTCCGATACGATGTAATCCCAAATGTCATCCAAATCACGACGGGACTCGGGTGAATAATGAATTTTATTCTTCATTCGCTCTTGCGCGGAAATGCGCCCTCATATCGTCCGGTGTCAGCCAGCCTTCCGTTTCGCCAGAGTGACGGCCTTTTGCAAGCTCATTCATCAGGCGGATGGTCGCTTGTGTTCTCTCATAGTCCTGCATATCCACGATGACGTACCGCCCGCGCCCGTTTTTCGTCAAAAAGACAGGAGCGCCCACAGCCACATCATGCAGTACCTCGCTGTAATTTCGCAGGTCAGAAATGGGTTTAATGTTCGGCATATCTATCAGCTCCTTTCAAACACAGTATACCCCATTCTGCTGTAAAATTCAACAGCAAATTTGCTGCAAGATTAGGTACCTTTCCCGCCCCCGGCCACGGCCAGCCGCGCCTGCTCGATACGCTGGGCGGCGATGGTGTAGATGGAGGGGGCATTTTCAAAGCAGATGAAGCGGCGACCTGTGTTCATGGCGGCAACGGCAGTCGTGCCGCTGCCCGCGCAGATGTCCGCCACCACCTCTCCTTCGTCGGTATAGGTCTTGATGAAATACTCGCACAGCTCCACGGGCTTTTGCGTGGGATGGATGCCGCCCGTCACTGTCGGCACAAACAGCACATTTCCCGGATAACGCCGCCCGTCGCTGGACTCTGAGCCTGTCCGTTCAAACTTGCCATAGTTTGTACTGCACCCGCTGCGGGGATTGGTCTTGCGGTACGGCTCCCCGTAGGTGAATTGCGGATGGTACACCGGGGACTTCTGATAGAACACCAGAATGTTCTCGGACTTTTTCAGCGGCGCACTGTTGGCATTGAGAAAGCCTGTTGCCCGGGATTTGTACCACACCCACTCATAGCGGAGCATGGCGAGGTTGGACGCGCCCAGCATTTTGTCAAAGGGGCATTGAGCGAAAAACAGGATGGCTCCGTTAGGCTTCACCGCCCAGCGCACCGCCTCCCACAGCTCCGGGAGCGGCAGCGGCACATCCCAAAAGTTCCGGGTCGTGCCGTAGGGCGGATCGGTCAAGAGCATATCCACGCTATGTTTTGGCAGAGAGCGCAAGCCCTCGATCCCGTCCATAAGGTGCAGCGCATCCAGCTTTGGGACATTTTGTCCCAAGGTCATATTCATCCCTCCTTTAATGTGCGCTGAACACGCTGCGGGCGATGGAGCCAGTCTTGAACAGGCAGAAGCAGAGCAGCACGGAATAGCCCATGCAGCCCCATATCGCGCCGATGGGGTCGCCGCCCGTGGCGATGCCCTGTATCAGCACCGCATAAATGGCAACACAGACGAGAATCAATAGCCCTTGAAAGCCCACGGCAAACAGGGACTTCAAATAGTTCTGCCCGGTATTGCCCAGCTCCCGGTTGGAGAGCGTGGCAACGGGGATGGGGGCTAAACTGGTCAGCAGGTATATTTCGATCATACGGCCATAGACGATCACGAAGATCACAATATTGATTGCCCACATGGTCACATGAATGAGCAGGGATTGCAGCCACAGCCCCAACAGAGAGCCAAGCCCCAGCGTTTCCAGCGTGGCCTCCAAGTCGGCAAGCATGGCTTCCGAAATGTCCGTTGAACCTTGCACGATCCCGGCTGCCCGGGCGATGACGCTTTGGGACACATCAAACACGGCCATGACGATATTGAAAGTGTTGGACAAAATCAAAATGGCGCAGGCCGTTTTGAATATCCACTTGAAGAAGATCCAATAGTCCAGATCATGCAGGTTGTTCTTTTCGATAATGAGCTGGATCAGCTCATAGGTGGCAACAAAGGTGAGGATCAGACCGGCAATCGGCAGTATCACCGTTTCAGAAAGCTGCCGGATCAGGGAGAACACCCCGGCGTTCCATGCCGCCGGGGTGGTTCCCACTTGCACCGCAATCTCTCCGACACGGGAATTGACCGTATCAAAAAGCCCTGTGAGGTTGCCCATGATCCCCTCGATCAGCAGCTCTTTTAGCCAGTCTGTCAGCCAGTCGGTGAGAAATCCCATGCTTTACGCCCTTAAAACAGGGTGGACAGCAGAGGGATCAGGGTCGTACCCAGCACGATGATGCCGCCGCCCGCCATGAGCTG
>CDYU01014300.1_pt1 | contig 16906 bp, 15 predicted proteins | sample 480701 | NCBI WGS metagenome assembly CDYU01 (sample SAMEA3182105, study PRJEB8094) | gut metagenome | biome: human; feature: gut; material: Stool; isolation source: human stools | place: Canada | collected 2013-02-26 | reverse complement strand
CTCCAACACCACCGCCATCATCAAAACCGGTTACACCTTCTAGTCCAATCATTCCTGTTGAATATCCAGCGTGTTATGTATGTTCAAATGATGAGACTAATTATGAATGGTCAAAATATTCAAATCTTCCAAATACTTGTTCTGGTAGGTGGAATGAAACAAATAAATCAATTAGTGAATGTAAATACGTGCCTCCAAGTTCTACACCTAATTCATATTGTTATGTATGTTCAACTGATGATAGTGAAGTTTATTGGGGACCTTTCCCTGTACCTTCAAGTGTAAGTAGTTCTTGTAATGGTACTTGGAATCCAACAGCTAAAACACAAGATGAATGTAAATACGTGCCTCCAAGTTCTACACCTAATTCATATTGTTATGTATGTTCAACTGATGATAGTGAAGTTTATTGGGGACCTTTCCCTGTACCTTCAAGTGTAAGTAGTTCTTGTAATGGTACTTGGAATCCAACAGCTAAAACACAAGATGAATGTAAATACGTGCCTCCAAGTTCTACACCTAATTCATATTGTTATGTATGTTCAACTGATGATAATAAATTTTATTGGGGAATTTATCCTGTACCTTCAAGTATAAGTAGTTCTTGTAGTGGTACATGGAGGGGAACAGCTAGAACGCAAGAACAATGTCATGCTGAAGACATTCCAAGTAATCCAAATACTGGTGATGTAATGTTATATATTGCTTATTTAATAGGATTTAGTTCATTGTTCTATTCTGGATATAGTTTTTATAGATACAAAAAACAAAATAATAAATAGAGAAAGTTAATTCTTTCTTTATTTTTTTTGCTATTTATGATAAAATTAATGTAGGATGTGATTATGTGGTAATTTCAATTGATGGATTTTCTGCGACAGGTAAGTCTACTATAGCATTTATGCTAGCAGATAAATTAAATTTAAGATATTTAAATTCAGGTTCTATATATAGATGTATTGCTTTAAAAATAATGAATAATGAATTTAATGTTAATGATAAAGATATTTATGATAAGGTAATAAATTTAGATATAGATTTTAAAATAATTAATGGAATGCAAAGGGTTTATTTAGATAAAAAGGATGTTACAGATTTAATTAGAAAAGAAGAGGTATCAATTTTTACTCCAAGTTTTGCTAATAATCTTAATATTAAAAGTGCAATTAGGGTTATTCAAAAGAAATTTGTAGATAATGGTGATGTTGTTATTGAAGGAAGAGATATTGGAACTAGAATTGCTCCGAATGCAAATTATAAGTTTTATTTATATTGTTCGTTAGAGGAACGCGCTAGAAGAATTTATAATGAAAAGAAAGATAAAGAAAATGTTACATATGAAGGTATTTATAATGATATAGATGCTAGAGATAGAAAAGATATAAATGATGGTAATTTTATAAAGCCTAAAAATGCAATTGAAATAGATACTACTAAATTAAGTAGAAATGAAATATTAGATATAATGTTATTAAATATAAAGGAGAGATAGTAATGGATAAGAAAAAAATTATATTAATTGTTATATTATTTGTTATAGCACTAGTTTTAGGAGGATTATTAGTAAATAAAAAATTAAATAGTAATAATAAAGAAGAAATAGTTCAATCTAATGCTAGAGATGAAAATTTAGAACAATTAGAAGTTACAAATGATACAATAAATATTAGAATGGAAGCAGATACTAAGAGTGAGAAAGTAGGTAAAGTATCTAAAGGGGAAATATATACAATTCTTGAAACAAAAGAAGATAATTATTATATTTGGTATAAGATTAAGACTTCTAATGATATTGAAGGGTTTATTGCTGGTAAATACAAACCAGAAGAAGGTCAAGTGGAAGAATATATTAAGTTATTAGACAAAAAAGATAATTCAGAAACAAGTGAATAAGGGTGTTATTATGAAAAGAGTATTAAAGGTATGTTTATTTATTCTTTGTTTAATTCCTTTTAAAGTTAAGGCTTTAAGCGGTGAAATAAACATGGAATGTAATAGTTATAAAGCTGTTACAAATGATGAGGTTACTTGTAATATTACTGCTTATGCAGATGGTGAAGTTACTGGGTTAAGTGCAGATATTGTATTATCTAGTAATTTAGAAATAGTCAGTTTTACTACTGATAGCGCTTGGCAAGGTGATGCATCAGGTAATAAAATTGGTTTATATACTGATACAAATAAAAAAGATAATTTTAATGTTGGAGTATTAAAAGTAAAAGTTAAATCTACTGCAGCCGAAGGAACAGAATCTATATCTTTAAGTAATGTTATATATTCAGATAGTGAATTTAATAAAGTAAATATTTCTAATATTAGTAAAAATATTAGAATTGCTTCTTTAAATAATTATTTAAAAAGTCTATCTATAAATCCAGGGAATATAAATTTTAATAAGAATACTTTAACTTATGATGTAATTTTGGATTCTTCAACAATAGAAATACTTTGTGAAAAGGAAGATTCTAATTCAACTATAACTGGTGACATTGGAAATAAAAATCTTAATTATGGAAAAAATACATTCAAAATAAATGTAATAAGTGAAAGTAATGAAGTTAGAACTTATATATTAAATGTTACTAGAATAGATAATAGAAATACTGAAAATAGGCTTTCATCACTTGGAGTAAATGGTAAAAATATAAACTTTAATGAAGATAAATTTGAATATAGTATAAATGTTGAATATGATGTTAGTACTGCTAAAATAACTGCTTCTTTAAAGGACTCTAGTTCTTCATTTGTAAATGGATATGGACCTAGAATAGTTAATTTAAACGAAGGAAATAATAAAATAGAATTTAGAATATTATCAGAAAATGGTGTAACTAGGACTTATACTATAAATATAAATAGAAAAGAAGATCCAGATAATAAAAGTGATGACAATTATTTAAAGGATATAGATATTAAGGATAACGATATAAATTTTTCTAAAGATAAAACTAATTATGAAATTACAGTTGATTATGATACTGATTCCCTTGATATAAATCCTAAACTTTCTTCAGGAAAATCAAAATTTGAGATAATTGGTAATGAAAACTTAAAAGTTGGAGAAAATACAATAATTATTAAGGTTACTGCAAAGGATAATTCTGTTAGAGAATATAAAATTATTGTAACTAAAAAAGATAAAGATCAAGTATTATCTAATAATAGTTATTTAAAATCTATAACAATTGATGGATATAATATTGATTTTAATAAAAATGTTTATAACTATACTTTAAAAATAAAAAATGAAGAAACTTTAAATATAAATGCAATTACTGAAGACGCGACTGCTAAAGTTAGGATAGTTGGTAATAATAATTTAAATAATAATAATGTTATTAAAATAATTGTTACTGCAGAGGATAAATCTGTTAGTACTTATAGTATTACTGTTTCAAAAGAAAAGAGTATTAATTATTTGCTTATTACTGTAATTATAGAAACTGTTGTTATTATTGGAATAATATTATTCTTAGTTTTAAGAAAAAAGAAGAGTGATGTTAATGAAGAAGTATAGTATATATGTATTATTTGTTTTGTTAATGTTATTTAATAATAATGTTAATGTTATAAATTATCAAGTTGAAAGAAAAAACTATTCTGAATCATTAAATAATACTTTTGAAGATGATAACTTTTATAAGTGTGTAATAGATTCTTATAATAGAAATAATAGTTTAAGTGTTAGTTATGATACAGTTTTATCTGATGAAGAATTATCTAAGGTTACTAGTTTAAATTGTAATGGAAAAGATAAGAGTGAAACTGAGAAAATTAAAAGTGTTAAAGGAATAGAAAAATTAACTAATCTTAATTCTTTAAATTTAAAATATAATAATATTACTGATTTTGATATAAGTAATAATACTAATTTAACTAAAATTTTTATCGAAGGAAACAAAATAAATAAATTAGATACTTCTTGTAATAAAAATCTTGGAACAATATACGCTATGAATAATAATATATCAGATATAAATATTAGTAATAATAATGTTCTTACTAATTTAGTATTAACAAATAATAAAATAACTGGTATTAATTTAAGTGATAGTCCATATTTGAGTTATATTGATTTGGGAAATAATAATTTGAGTAGTATAGATTTAACTAATAATACTAATTTAAGTATGATATATATTAATAATAACAAGTTAGATAGTATAGATGTAAGTAAAAATATATATTTAGATACATTACAAATATCATCAAATAATATTGATTATATTGATATAAGTAATAATACTAAATTAAGATATTTATATTTAGGTAACAATAAGTTATCAAATATAAAGTTTGGTAATAATAGACAGCTTAATCTTTTATATTTAAATGATAATAATTTAGCTAATTTAGATATTAGTAATTTGAATTCTATTAATTCATTTGAAATAAGTGGCAATAATAAATTAACTGATTTGAATATTGATAATAATTTAATTAAAACTTTGAAACTTGATGATATAAATAGTTTAGAAAAAATAAATGCTAATATATTTTCATTAGAATCTATTTCTATAATGGGAAATAACAATTTAAGTTATATTACTCTTGGTATTAATGTTAAAAATATAAATATTGAAAAGAGTAAAATAAATAATATTGATTTAAGTAAAAATACTTTACTTGATAGTTTAATTATAAATAATAGTGAGTTATCTAGTATTGATTTAAGTAATAATGTTCTTTTAACAAAATTATCATTAGAAAATAATAAATTATCAAGTATTGATTTAACTAATAATAATAAATTGACTTATATTAATTTAAAAGATAATAATTTTTCTAAAAATATGGAACCATTATTAATTAATAGTTTAATTAATGTTAATGAATTAGATGAGATGGTTAAATTACCTAGTAGTATAACAAATTTAAGTAGTAATATTACTTTAAGTAATAATTTAAATATAAGTAATAATGTTATTAGAATTATTAATGGTGGTAAGGCTACGATTGATATTAATAAGTTTAAAAATGAAAATGATATGGATATTAATTATAAACTTATGTATTTTATTGATACTGTTAAAATATCTAGTGAAAGATATGATTTAAAGAAAGATTATTTATTTGTAGGTAATGATAGTGATGAAGAAATAAAAAATAATATTACTACAGATTATGCTAATTTTGAAATTATTAATAATATTTTATATGTTAAATATAATAGTCAAACTTTAAAAACATATCCTTTGGTAAGAATTAATTCAAATGGTTTAGTAATAAAAGATAATGAGATAGTTATTGATAGTAATTTAAAATATAATGATTTTATTAATAAATTTAATGTTATAAATGGTAATTATAAAGTATTTAATAATAATAATGAAATAAATGCTGGTGATATATTATCAGGAATGAATTTAAAAGTATATTATAATGATGAAGAAATATTTAATTATAATATTGTAAGTGATGTTATAGATTTATCTAAGTTAAATATAAAGAATAATAAATATATAATATCTAGTATATCTAAGGTTAGTGATTTAAAGAGTAAACTAAATAGTAAATACATTATTACAGTAACTGATAAAGATAATAATATATTAGCTGATAATGATTATTTAAAGACTAATTGTAAAATTAGTATTAAATTATCTAATACTAGTTATGAATATATAATTGTTATTATGGGAGATATTACAGGTAGTGGTAATATATTTATTGGAGATATTTCTAAGTTATATAGATGTTATAAAGGATTAATTACTTTAGAAGAACCATATAAAATAGCAGGAGATGTAACTTATGATGGTGTAATTGAAATAAATGATATTGCTAAGTTATATCAATATTATAAGGGAATAATAAAAACATTAGAATAGAGAAATCTATTCTTTTTCTAGACAATATTATAAATAAATGATAAAATACATGTTATCAGGAGTGATATTATGAATAATCTTGAATTTAATAATGATGATAAAAATGAGTTAGATAAATTAGATAAAATAACTTTTTCTATTTTAGAAATTTATAAGAAATTATATGAATTAGAAATATGTGATATGAAAGATAGTGAAGAATATGACAAATGTTTAGGATATTTAATTACGATGAAAAATATTGAAAATGATTATTATAAAAAAAGTAAATTTACTTATAATAAGATTTGTAAATGGTATTATTATATTGATAAAAATATTGATATAAAAGATAATTATTTGGAAGTTTTATCTAGTTTAGATTATAAAAATATTGTTATATGTAGGATTAAGGAAAGACTTAAAAATATATTAAATACTATGAATTTAGGATATTATGATATAAGTTTTAATTTTATTAATAGTTTATCAAAAAATAGTATTTCTTTTGATAATATATTTAAATGTTTGAAAGGTTGTAATAATTTAGATAAATATATACTAAATGAAGTAGATAGTAATTATTTATCTTATTTACAGGATGTTATTGATAATGACAATTATTCACATTTAAATAATAAATTAATTTATTCAAAATATATGTTATCTTTTGTTAAAGAGGATTTAGAAAATACTTTATTAAATAATAAATTTAATATTATTAGTGATAATTATATTGGTTCTTTTATGTATTTAGATTTATATAATATATATGAAAAGAATGATATAGATATTATAAATATATTATCTATTTATTATGCTACAGGATTAATATATGATCTTTCTATAATTAAAGATAGTGATTATTATAGTGATATTAATTTTGAAACTTCTTCGTTAATATATCAAATGTTTATTAAATCGTTATTGTTATTTGTAGATAGTAATTCAATTAATTTAACAAAAGAAAATTTATTAAAATTATTTAATAATGATGAATATAATAGTAAATATAGTGATAATAGAATAAGTAGACAATTAGTTATTAATTGTATTAATGATAGTGTTATAGATAAGAATAAAAAATATATTTTAAGATTTAAAAAAGAAAATGAATAAAAAAATGTATAGTTTATGTAAAGAGTATTGTAATTTATTTGAAATTATTATATCCTTAAAGTAGGGAGTGTGATACAATGATATATCCATCAATTGATAAAATACTTAATATCGTAGATTCAAAATATGCATTAGTTTATATTGTTTCTTCAAGGAGTAAACAAATGACTAAAACCAATTATTTTCAAAAACCATTAAGTGAATATAAATGTAAAAAGAATATTGGTAGAGCTCTTGAAGAAGTATATGATAATTTAATACATGTTGAAAAACATTAGAAAACTCTATAATGATTTTACTTGATCATTATAGAGTCTTTTTATTTTTACATCATAAGTTAATAAACTAGATAGAGTATTAATATCACTATATAGTAGTCTATATGTAATTTTATATTTATTATTTGGTTCTGGTCTTATTATTGTATGTATAATATTGTTAGTTAAATTATTATTTACAACATATGTGTTGTTATTTTCTGTATCTTCTTTATCTAATATTTCACTAATTGTAACTAAATAATTATTTTTATATTCCATATTTTCTTGAATAGACAAATCTATATTATCTACTGAATAATTATCAAGGATGTTATCAATAATAGTATAGTTAGTTGTATCAGTAGGTATAGTGGTATTTAATAATTTTGTTAAATATTCTACATTTATATTAATTCTACTACCGAAATTTATAGTAACAGATTTATTATCTTTTATTTTTTTAAATTTATAACCTGTTTTACTATTTTTAATTGTACTTAATAAACTTAATACTATGTCCTTATTACTTTCATTATAAAATATTTCTAGTTCATTATATCCAGTACCTTTTGCAGGTATATTACTACTATTTAGTTTGTTTACTAATAATTGTAATTCATAATTTGTACAACTTTCCATATTATTCCTCCTTTTTTAAAGCCTACATATCATAACACGTTTTTATTGTTTTGTCAAACATATGTTGTATTTGAGCGTTTTCATTCCTTATTATATAACATTATATGCAATAAATTTGTCGAAATATGTTTATTATTTATTAAAAGATGATATAATTATTGTAGGTGAATTGTATGGGATTTTTAATTAATATTTTTATATGGATGATTAAAATTATGTTTTATTGTATATTGTTTGTTTTATATTTAATGTATTATATTTGTTATTTAGTAGTTAGTTTAATTATTAGTATGATAACAGGTAAGAAGGTAGGTGCTCCGAAGAAGTTTAATGTTAATTTTAATAATAATAAAAAAACATCTTGGAAAGAAGATGAATTTGAGAAAGAAGCAAATATTTTAGGATTATCTAAGGAAGATAAAAGAATTGCTAAGGAAGAGGGAATGAATCCTTCGGATTATATTGAAGCTGAAGAAAATGATGATGATGAACTTGACGAAGATAGATAAAATGAATTTAGAGATAATTAATATGTTTTAAGTATAATATTTTCTTTAGAACATATTCTATGACATAAAAAAGTCTTCGGTCCACACGGGATACCGAAGCTCAATCATAATTTAATAGTACAATAAATTGTGGATTTTGTCAATATACCTGCGTGAAATTTTGTAGTGTATATATGTACAACATATAAAAATATGCAAAAGAAAATTGTTACTACATTATGTCTTATCTTATTGTATAACACATCATACTATTTATGAAGAATCTTTTTTGATGTCAAACGAAAATTATGTAGAACTACATAAAATTAAACTGGATAATAATGAAGAATGCGACAAACGCATGGAAATAATTAGAAATAATAAAAAAATATTGTAATTAGAGAGAGTTAGGCATTAATAGTGGTGTTAATATATATTTTTTTGTAAAATGCAAGAAAAAACTTGCGATTATAGAAAAAATGTGTTATTATATGTGTGTCTGAAAGGACAAAGGAGGATAACATAATTTAATTACAAATTACGATAATTTTTACTAAAAAGTTATGTTATATTTGAATGGGTAAATAGAGGATAGATAAGTCACTAACTATAGCGGATACTAGTTTAACTAGTAATCTTAAGTGTAGGGGTATAATATATCTCGATGAGATGTCGAAGTTGTGCCGACCGTTTACTCATTAATAACTCGTATTCTATTCGGATACGAGTTTTAAATTGTAAGCAAGGATGATGTGTATGAAACGTATATTAGGAAGAATATTAAAAGAAGTTGTTAATAAATATAATTTACAAGAACACGAAAATAAAAAAATAGTTTTATATGACAATGACAGAAAACATTGTGAAAATAAACATGCACATCAATTTAAAGATAAAAAAACGTTTCATTATATAATGGATAATTTGGAATACATAATAGAAGAACCAGATCAAGTATTTTATGTTAAAGGTTATGATGTGATTTATGATAAAGAAACAAAAACAAAATCAAAAGTAGAAAGATATAGTCTTGAATACTATAAAAGATTTGATGATGATGTAACGGTTAGGGTAAAAGTGGATGATGGCAGAGAATTAAGAGTAAAGACTGTTTTTCCTGTGGATGGAGAAAAGGTAAAAAATAAGTTGAAAGCAGAAAATTACAATAAATATGTAATGACAGAAGATGAATTTAAAGAAAGAAATAACTTACAAATGCAATAGCAAATGTATGTTTTTTAATTCTAAATAATTTTTCCTGATTTCATTTTTTGCTTTTTAATTTTATACATAAGGACAAAAATAAAAAGTCTTGAAATACAAGACTTTAATTTCAACTGGTCGGGAAGACAGGATTTGAACCTGCAACCCCTTGGTCCCAAACCAAATGCTCTGCCAAGTTGAGCCACTTCCCGATCTGGTGGAGAATGAGGGACTCGAACCCTTGACCCTCTGCGTGCAAGGCAGATGCTCTAGCCAACTGAGCTAATTCCCCACGGACAAGTTAAATTATATCAGTTAATAATTTAATTGTCAATACAAATAATAAAAAAAATATAAAAAATGTTAAATTACTATATATTTTAATAAAATTATGCTATAATTAGTACATGTTTATGAAAGAAGGCGTATTATGGATATAAAAAATAAAAATATTACTAGTAGAGATATTGATTTTGCTAAATGGTATACTGATGTTGTTATGGCTGCTAGATTAGCTAATTATTCTGCAGTAAAAGGTTGTTTAGTAATTGAACCTAATGGATATGCAATATGGGAGAAAATGCAAGAAGTGTTAGACACAAAATTTAAAGAAACAGGACATAAAAATGTATATATGCCATTACTTATTCCTGAAAACTTAATGAAAAAAGAAGGAGAATTAATTAATGGATTTGCTCCAGAAGTTGCATGGGTTACTAATGGTGGTCAAAAAACTTTAGAAGAAAGGCTTTGTATTAGACCAACTTCAGAAACATTATTTTCAGATTATTATTCAAAGGTAGTTAATAGTTATAGAGATTTACCAATGAAGTATAATCAATGGTGTAATGTAATGAGATGGGAAAAAGAAACTAGACCATTTTTAAGAAGTAGAGAATTTTTATGGCAAGAGGGGCATACTATTCATGAAACTAGGGAAGAAGCAGAAGAAGAAACTTTAAGAATGCTTAATGTTTATAATGATTTCTTTCATGATTATTTAGCTATACCATCATTAATTGGTAAAAAGACTGATAAGGAAAAATTTGCTGGTGCAGAATATACTTATACTGTTGAGGCTTTAATGTATAATGGTGTATGTTTACAATCTGCGACAAGTCATTATTTTGGTCAAAAGTTTTCTAAAGCTTATGATATTAAATTTTCTAATAGAGAAAATAAATTAGATTATGTATATCAAACTTCATGGGGAAGTACTACTAGAATGATTGGGGCTTTAATAATGGTTCATTCGGATGATTATGGATTAGTATTGCCTCCGAAAATTGCACCAAGACAAGTAGTTATAGTTCCTGTTAAGGATGATGTTAATGTTAATACTTTAGCGGAAGATTTATGTAATAAGTTAAATGATAATAATATTACTACTTATATTGATTATTCAAATAAGAGTGCAGGATTTAAATTTGCAGAAGCTGAAGTTAATGGTATTCCTATTAGAATTGAAATAGGTCTAAGAGATTTAAGTGATGGATTTATTACTTTGGTAAGAAGAGATACAAGAGAAAAGACTAATGTATTTATTAATGATGATGTTGTAAGTAGAGTTAAAACTTTATTAAATGATATTCAAAATAATTTATATAATAGAGCATTAGAAAGAAGAAATGAAATGACTTATGTTGCTAAGTCTATGGATGAAATGAAAGAGATAATTAGTAATCATCCTGGATTTGTTAAAGCAATGTGGTGTGGAAATAAAGAATGTGAAGATAAAATAAAAGAAATTAAGGGTACTAAATCTAGATGTATACCTTTTGAACAAGAACATATTTCTGATAAATGTGTTTGTTGTGGTAAGGATGCTAAAGAAATGGTTATTTGGGGTATACAATATTAGTCTTTACAAAAATAAAAATATTTGCTATAATATAGCACGAGGAAGGAAGATATAAATGGAAATTGCATTACTAATAGTATCAATTTTATTAATAGCAATCGTATTATTGCAAAGTGGTAAAGCTGAAGCTGCTTCACAAATAATTCAAGGTGGTAACTCAGATTTGTTTTCTAATAGAAAAGAAAGAGGAGTAGAATTATTTATAAGTAGATTAACATTTGCATTAGGATTAATATTCTTTGTATTATGCATGGCTATATCAATTTGGGGGTAATACCTCCTTTTTATTTAGGTGTGGGGGTTATAAAATGGAAGAATTATATAAAACAAAAAAACTAATAGAAAATTATATTAAATATCATAATGCTTTTAGTAATAGGGTATATTCTTATACTAATGAAAATATTAAGAGTTATTTAAATAATTTTGATTTTAATGATAAGAATAGTGCTCTTAGTGTGTTATCAAGTGGAGATCAAGTATTTAATTTAATACATAATGGTATAACTAATATAGATGCTTTTGATAGTAATTATTTGACTGAGTTTTATTCACTTGGTATAAAAAAAGCAATGATATTAAAATATGATTATAAAGATTTTTTACATAAATATTTAGATTTATTATTAGGGTATTATTCAATATATAAAGAAAGCATATTTATAGAGAAATTATTACCATATATGGATAGTAGATATGCTATGTTTTGGAATGAGTTAGTTAAATTTAATTATGATTTACAAAGTAATAATTCTGATAAGAGATTATTAATTAGTGATATAGTTACTAAAAGATTTATTATGAAAGATAGAATAAAATTATATAATAATTATTTATCTAGTAATGAAGATTATGAAATATTAAAAGATAATTTATTAAATAGTAAGATTAATTTTTCTTGTCTAGACATATTAGATATAAGTAATAAATTTAATAATAAATATGATTTTATATTATTATCTAATATTTTTGATTATTTAGATTCTAGATTTAAATTTGGATGGAATTATTCTTGTTTAAAGGAAGAAATTAATAAGATGAATTCTATGTTAAATAATGATGGTGTTATATTAATTCATTATTTATTCAAATGTATTATGGAAGATAATAAGGTTAAGGGTACATTAATAGCAGGATCAAATGTTAAATATAATGATTTAACTAATGAAGAGTTATGTTATTTTGATTTTTTTGATAATAAAAATTATTCAGATAATATGAAAGATGCTGTGATTTATGTAAGAAAAAAAGTAGAAGGGATGTGAAAATTATGTTTGTTGATGAGGTAGTACTTAATTTAGAAGCAGGTCGTGGTGGAGATGGTTGTATGGCTTTTCACCGCGAAAAATTTGTTGCTATGGGAGGACCATTCGGAGGAAATGGTGGTAAAGGTGGCGACATAATATTTACTGTTAATGAAGGACTTAGAACTTTAATTGATTTAAAATATAAAAAAGTTTTTAAAGGAAATCCTGGATTAAATGGTGAAGGTAAAAATAAAAATGGTAAGGCTGCAGAAGATACTATAATAAGTGTGCCATTAGGCACTACAATAAAGGATAATAATACTGGTGTTGTTATTGCAGATTTAACTAAAAAAGATGATAGAGTAATTGTATGTTATGGTGGTAGAGGAGGTAGAGGGAATGTTAGTTTAGCTACTAGAAGTAATCCTTGTCCATCATATGCTGAGCGTGGCGAACCTGGTGAAGTTAGACAAATTAAAGTTGAACTTAGAATGCTTGCAGATGTTGGTTTAGTTGGACTTCCTAGTGTTGGTAAAAGTACAATACTTTCAATGATTAGTAATGCTAATCCTAAAATTGCTTCATATCATTTTACAACTTTATCTCCAAATTTAGGAGTTGTTAAAACTAAGACTGGATATAGTTATACTGTAGCAGATTTACCTGGTTTAATCGAAGGAGCAAGTAATGGTGTAGGACTTGGACATAAGTTTTTAAAACATATTGAAAGAACTAAAATTATTGCTCATGTTATTGATATGTCTGGTAGTGAAGGTAGGGATCCTTATGAAGATTATTTGGTTATAAGAAATGAATTAAAAGAATTTAGTGATAAATTAATGAATAAGGAAGAAATTATTATTGCTAATAAAATGGATATTGAAGGATCAAAAGAAAATCTTGAAGTATTTAAAACAAAGGTAGATAAAAAAATATTTGAAATATCTGCAGCAAATAATATTGGATTAGATAAGGTTATTGATGAATTAGAAACTCTAGTTAAAAATACTAAGGAAGAAGATTTATATGATAAAGACAGTATAGAAAGTCATGTATTATATAAATTTAAGTATGAAAAGCCATATACAATTATTAAAGAAAATAATATTTATATAATTAAAGGTGATATTGTAGAAAAGATGTTTAAGATGACTAACTTTAATACTGAAGAAGCAATAAGTAGATTTAGTAAGAAGTTAAGAAACTTAGGAATTGATGATGAATTAGAAAAAATGGGAGTACAGGAAGGGGATATTATTAGAATACTTGATTATGAATTTGAGTATACTAAATAGTATTCTTTTTTCCTTTTAAATATTGATTTAGTAAATGATATATAGTATAATTATGTAAAAGGGAAGTGAGAAAATGTTAAATTTTATTAACAAACATAAGGGGTTATCAATTGTATGTGGTCTTGCTTTAATATTATTTATTATTGTATTTATAATATTAATAAGTTTATTTATTACTACTGGTAAGGGTACATATGGAGATAGATTAGACGGAATAGAAGATGTTAAGTTATCAGATTCATTTTTAAATGAAGTTAAAACCTCTTTAGAGGAAAATGATAATATAGAAAGTGCTAATGTTAGACTTCAAGGTAAGATTGTTTATATTGAATTTCAAGCTAAAAGTGGTGTTAATACTGATGCGGTTAAAAGTATTAGTGATGAAGTATTAGAGAAATTTAGTGAAGATGAATTGAAATTTTATGATTTTAGTTTTATAGTTAAATGGGTTAATGAAACAGATGATGGTGAAAAAACTACAGCGATTGAAGGATATAAACATCATAATAAAACTGTTATATCATGGACAAAGGGATAGTGTGAAAGTATGAAAAAGAAAACTAATAAAATAATAATATTATCAATAACTGCGGTTATATTTGTAGTAGCATTACTTATATTTATACTAAATTATAGTAAAGATGATGCTAGTTTATCATTATTAGAAAAGAAATGGATAAATGATAATCAAAGTAATGTGGTAGATGTTAGTGTATATAATGATGTATCTATTTTTGGTAGTAGTGGCAATGGTGTAATATTTGATTATTTAAGTAAATTTACTGAGGAATATGGTGTTAATTTTAATAAGGTATCTTATTTATCTAATTCGAATAATTATAAGAATGTTTCTTTTAAAATATTAAAAAGTGATGAGAAGATTAGTGATAACGACATTTTAATATATGAAGATAAATATGTAATTGTATCAAAAGATAAAACTAAATATGATAAGATATCTGATATTAGTAATATATCTTTGGGTGTACTATCTAATGATATTTCTCTAGCTAGTTATTATTTATCTAGTATTAAAGGTATATCTTATAAAACATATAATGATATTGATTCAATGTTACTTGGATTAAAGAATGAAGAAATTACTCACTTGCTTGTGCCAATGAATCAATATTTAGAACAAATTGTTGAAAATGAATTAAATATAATATGTCATATAAGTGATATTAATAAAAAGTATGTTTTATCTATTAAAGATAATAGTACATTATTAAATATAATGAAAAAATATACAATGAAATATAAGAATGAATATTTTGATGATGTATATAAAGAAAATTTTATTAATTTATTTTTTAAGGCTAAGAATATTAGTGATGAAGAAAAGATGAGTTATAATGCTAATTCTTATGTTTTTGGTTATGTTACATATACTCCATATGAAAAGAAGGAAAATGAAGAATTTGTGGGAACTTTATCTAATTATTTAAGTGGTTTTGAAGATTTATTTGATGTAGATTTTAAAACTATTAGATATGATAATATTAATGATTTAAAGAATGCTTTATCAAGTGGAGAAATTGATTTAGTATTTGGTAATTTTAGTACTAATAATACTAATGTTGATAGATATTATACTGTTAGTCCTTTTAAGGAAGAGTATGTTATTTTATCTAAAGATACTACTTATTTAAGTACTATAAGAAGTTTAAAGGATAAGGAAGTATATACTGTTAGTAATAGTTATTTATTTGATTATTTAAGTAAGAATGGTATAGTACCTAAAGGATATGATAATACTGATGAGTTAATTAGAAATATTGATGGTAATAGTATTATAATACTTGATTTAGATACATATAATTATTATAAGAATCAAAAGTTATCTAGTTATAATATTATATATGATGATACGATTAATACTGATTATAGTTTTGTAATAAGAGATGTTAATAAGAACAGTACATTTATTAATTTATTTAGTTTTTATGTATCAATGATAAACTATAATGAGATTAAATATGGTTACAATATTAATGAAACTTATTTAAGTGGTAATATTACTAATATATTAAAATATGTTGGTATAGCACTTGGAATATTACTTATTTTAACATTAATAATACTTGGTATTAAGAGTAAAAGAAATAAAGAAAAAACAATTAAAAAAGAAGAAAAAATGAAATTTATTGATGTTATGACTTCTTTGAAAAATAGAAATTACTTGAATTATAATATGGAAAAATGGGATAGTAATGTTATATATCCTCAATGTTTTGTGGTAATAGATTTAAATAATATTAAAGATATTAATGATAGTCATGGACATGAAGAGGGAGACAATGTTATTAAGAAAGCTGCAAGTATTTTGATAATTAATCAATTAGAAAATACTGATATTATGCGTACTGATGGTAATGAATTCTTAGTATATATGGTTGGATATTCTGAAAAGGATGTAGTAAGTTATACTAGAAAAATATATAAGGAATTAAAGGAATTACCTTACGGATATGGTGCAAGTATTGGATATAGTATGATATTAGATGATATTAAAACTGTTGATGATGCAATTAATGAAGCAACTTTAGAAATGAGAAAGAATAAGGAAAAAGAAAAGGAAAACTAATGAAGAGGCAACTAAAGAAAATAGTAAATATTTTTAGTAGAGCAGAACTTGGAATATTGCCAGCATCCTTAGCGTATTACTTGTTTTTGGCAATTATTCCTATTCTTACTATAATTGTATTAATTGCATCTTCCTTTAATATTTCTTTAGATAGATTTGCAGTTATTATAAATGATATGTTACCTCAAAAAGTAGCGGAATTTATATTAGAAATAATTAATGGTCGTGGTTTTGATACTAATGTAGGAATGTTTAACTTAATTGCATTTATTGTATCTACGAATGGTACATATGCTATTATAAAGTCTGCAAATAATTTATATAATGTAAAAAATAGTGATATAGTAAAAGATAGAATTAAATCTGTTATTATATTAATAGATATATTATTACTATT
>CDYU01015788.1_pt1 | contig 16938 bp, 10 predicted proteins | sample 480701 | NCBI WGS metagenome assembly CDYU01 (sample SAMEA3182105, study PRJEB8094) | gut metagenome | biome: human; feature: gut; material: Stool; isolation source: human stools | place: Canada | collected 2013-02-26 | reverse complement strand
GTGAACGCCGGCGGCGTGGCTACGTCGGGTCTCGAAATGACGCAGAATTCGCAGAAACTCAACTGGACAGCCGAGGAGGTCGATGCCAAGCTGCACCAGATCATGTCGTCGATCCACCACGCCTGTGTGGAGTACGGCACCGAGAAAGACGGCTACCTCAACTACATGAAGGGCGCCAACATCGCCGGATTCATGAAGGTCGCCAAATCGATGGTCGAGCAGGGCATCCTGTAAACCCGCCACGCTTCGGCGAAAACGAAAGCGGACCCCGTCGGGGTGCGGGATTAAAATAATGTAACGACTCGATAATTCGAGTCGTTACATTATTGTATAATAGAATAGGTAACGAAAAGGCAACGATTTGTTTTCAGTCTGTTGCGCTCAAATGCCGCATTTCAAATAACCAATTGCAAGATACATAAAAATTATGGATTTGACAAGTTGGTTAAAACGGGTGGTATTCTATCGCATGGACATTACATTTTCACAGGCATTTGCTTATTGGAACGAAATAGCACGCGACTATACGATCAAAAATCGGGAAGCAGTCTGGATCGATCCGATGGATTATCAGGCAGAACTCACGCAGGCGGTTTTGGAACTGCGGGACTGGCGTATGGACGTCCCAATTTTCAACCTGCCGCGGTGCCCCCCCCCAGAAGCGCTATGGCCCTTTGCCCGCAAATCATATCCGATTGGAAAACCCAATACCTCGATATTTGCCGGAAATGTGTCAAGCAAGCGAGATGTTGCGGATTATTCGCAACATCCCGAATGCAAAGTCAGGGAATAAAAGTAATACAATGAGCTCAACAGGTATAATCGTACTGGCGAAGACTCTCGAACACTCGAACACCAACATGACGCGCTATTACGCCAAATTCTCTGAGACGGTCATCCACCGACCAGTAGCCCTTCATGCTCAGCGTCAGGGAGTTGTAACGCTCGCGGAGCGAATCGGCTCGGTAGAACGGCGACGGGATCACGGCGTCGACGCTCGTGCGCGAGACGCCCGCCACGCGCGGGCCGATGCCCCACGTCGTGCCGTCGTCGAGCGTCAGCGAGAGCGGCGAGGCGTCCAGCACCGGGCGGCCGTCGAATGTGACGGCGTAGGTCAGCGCGTCGTCTGCGGCGACGGTCGTTTGAAGGCGGCCCTCCGGAGAGGAGAGCGTGTAGGTTTTCCGGGCCTGCGCGGAGAATGCGCACGCGACGGTGGCTGCAAGCAGCAGGAGCGTTTTTCTCATCATTTTTTTTCGTTCAGTGAGTTACATATTTTTTCGTTGATCTTCCGGATACGCGCTTCGTCCACCTTCACCGCCTTGCGGTCGTAGGTCATCAGGCCGTTGACCTCGATCTCCACGTCCGTGGTCTGCGTGTAGACCGCCGCCGAGAAGCCCCGACCGATCAGTTCGCCGAGTTTCGCGGCGTACTTCTCGTATTCATCGGTCACCTGCTCCGGGGTGCTGAAGCTCACGTAGCCCCAGTTGCGGTCGGGCTCCCAGAGATGCTCCTTCATCACAAGGCCGATACCGCCGTACTCACCCAGCACCGTGGCGCGGTTCGCGTCGTAAAGATACAACGAAGGATCGGGATAATTGTGCAGATCCAGCATGTCTCCCGTCTGATAGTGGTTGCCGCCGCTGGCCGGATTCACCAGCCGCGTAGGATCGTAAGACTTCGTCCACTCGGCGATTTCAACGGTTTTGAACTGCCCCCACGCCTCGTTGAACGGAACCCACACGCCGATTGAGACGAAACCGCGCAATGCGTCGATGATCTCGCGCCACTCCTTACGGTAGCAGGCTTCCGAAATGGCCGTGCGCTGTTTCTCTTCGCCCGTGAAGTAGTTTTTGTCCTGCCACTGCGGTTTGCGGTCGGCCTGATCGCCGCTCGGCATGTCCTGCCAGACGATCATTCCCAGGCGGTCGCAGTGCCAGTACCAGCGTGCCGGCTCGACCTTGATGTGCTTGCGAATCATGTTGAAACCCCACTCCCGGGTCTTCTCGATGTCGTAGACCAGCGCCTCGTCCGTCGGAGCCGTATAGAGCCCGTCGGGCCACCATCCCTGATCCAGCGGTCCGAACTGGAACAGCGGCTCGTCGTTCAGACGCAGCCGCACGATGCCGTCGCGGTCCTTGCCCGTCGAGAATTTGCGCATCGCGGCGTAGCTCGTCACACGGTCCAGCACCCTGCCGCCGCGAACCAGCGCAATCTCCAGATCATAGAGATGCGGCGACGAGGGGCTCCACAGCTTCGGCGAAGCCACATACAGCTCCGCATCGGCGCCGCACAGGGCCGAGGCCGAGGCGACCTTCGCCCCGCCGTCCAGAAGCGTCACATCCAACCGGTCCCCGGGCTGCGTCCCGCACGCAGCGGCGGCGACGCGGAACGTGCGGCGGTCCAGATCGGGAGTCGCAACGACGCTGCGGATATACTGCTGAGGAACGGCTTCGAGCCACACCGTCTGCCAGATACCCGTCACGGGCGTATACCAGATGACCTCAGGGTTGTTCACCTGCTTGCCGCGCGGTTGGCAGCCGGCGTCCGTGGGGTCCCAGACCCGCACGCGGAGCGTGTTGACGCCTTTTTGCAGCGCCGGAGTGACATCGAAGTCGAACGGCGTATAACCGCCCTCGTGGCGGCCCAGGCTCACGCCGTTCACCCACACGTCGGCACGCCAGTCCACGGCTCCGAAGTGCAGGAGCACCCGGCGACCGCTCCATTTCGCAGGAATCGTGAACGTCCGTTCGTACCATAACTCCTGCTCCGCGCCCACGCGGCGACCTACGCCTGAGAGCGATGATTCGGCGGCGAACGGCACGAGGATCTCACCGTCCCACGCCACGGGCACCTCCCCGGCAGGGCGTATGGCGTAGTTCCACAGTCCGTTCAGGTTTTGCCACTCCCCGCGGACCATCTGCGGCCGCGGGTATTCGGCAAGCACGTTTGCAGGATCGAGGCCCTCGCCCCACGACGTTTTAATACGGTCGCCCGCAGGATGCCATTGCGCCGCGGCCGTCAACGTAGTCAGCAGGGCGGCGGCAGTCATCAGTTTCTTCATATCAGTCGATGTTTAGGGTTTGCGAAAGTTTCAGATCACGCGACGAAGAGCCCGCCTCGACCCGGAAGTCGCGGAGGTTAATATCGTAGTAGCAGAACGCGGAGCGGTCCAAAGGCTCTGCTAAGGCGATGCCGCACGGATAGAGCGTAAGGGGTAAGAGAATGTGTCTCATGGTTGATCAGTTATTGTCAATTAATTCTGATCGTGTGTTTTCCTGGTTGGTAATCGACCGCATCCCTTCCGGGCACGGACACACAGGCCGTCGTTCCCTCGGGAACCGTCAGCCGGAGCTCCCAGCCCTTCTTCACGGGACGCCACGACACGCGGATGTCGCCCGCGACCGTCGGCACCGAAATCGAGGCCCGCGGCATCAGGCTGCAGGCCGGAGCCACGGTGAACCGCTTGTAACCGGCTTCCAAAGGCCGGATGCCGCAGACCTGCTCGGCGATCACCGTCAGCGGGCCGCCGCTCCATGCGTGGTTCGTCGTTCCGCCGCCGTATTTCGCATTGCCGATATCCCACCCCTCGAAAAGCGTCGTACGACCGGGATCGTCCACCATCGGCGCAAAGCGTCGCCGGAAACGCTCCAGAGCGTAATCGCCGTACCCCATGCGGAACAACACCTCCAACACGTATTTCTCCATATAGGGGCTGGCATGCTCCTGCGTCCGCAGGGTGGCGAAGAGCGCGTCGTACTTCTCCGGACCGGCAATGCCCGCCACCACGGCCAATGCCTGCACCCGGTCGTCGGTCGAACCCGTATAGTCCGGATGGCGGTAGGCCGTACCGTTCCAGCAGCGCTCGTAACCCGCCGCGACACGTTCCCGCTCGGCCCGATAGCCCGCCGCATCGTCGTCCAGCCCCAGCACCCCGGCCATATTCGCGGCCCCTTCGAGTGCCAGAGCATGCCACCCGGCATAGATCAGCCGCATGTCGCGTTCATCGCCCCAATCGCCCCAGTTCCAGCCGCCGCGGCGCATCCCGGTAAGGCCCGTCGGATCGGTCTTCCACAGCGCAAGATAGCGTTTGACGGCCGGATAGACCCGTTCGATCGTCGATCGGTCGCCCGTATGCATATAATAGTTCCAGAAACCGTAACGCCCCACGGCAGCCAGCATTTGCCCCGGGAGTTCCGAATCGTAGTTACCCGCGGGAATAGGCGAGAAGAGCGCCCCGTCGGGCTTCTGCCACGCCGCGAGTTCCAGCATCGCCTTGCGCATCAGCGCGTGCGCGGAGGGTGAGTAAGTATAGAAAAGTTCACCCATCATCACCACGACGTCGCCCCACCACTGGGCGCGCTCGCGGTCAGGACAATCGAAGAACGTGTCCCGCATGTTGACGTAGAGCGTGCGGAGCGCTTTCTGCCAGAAGCGCATGACGAACGGATCGTCGCACGAGAAGACACCCGACGGCTCGGTATCGTAGCCCGATTCGCGGAAAGCGATTTCGTGCACCCCGACACCGTGCGGAACGACCACCCACAGCTCCTCGCCGCTCAGCCACCCCGGGGATTCGTAACGCTGCCGACCCGGGCGGGTGACGTATTCGGCCCGCAGGTTCACGTCACCCCCGGCGACGGTATGGTCGGTGAGGATGCCCACCGTACGGCCGCCCGCAGGGTCGGACAATTCCAGCACCGGCGTCAGCTGCATGTTGTACGGAAGCCGTGCGACGAGCGTGTCGCAGCCGTCGCCCGCGCGGCGGACGAATTTCGCACGCTTCACCCCGAAATCCTTCCATTGCGGGACGGGACGCGGCACGAGCGCACCCCACGGAGCCGCGCCCTCCGCCCCCGACGCCTCGGCAGGCACGAACCCCTCGGCGTCGCATGGCGCAGTCTGCCACCCGGGCAAATCGAGCCGGGCGTCGAAACGGATATTCGATTCGGGAAGACGGTAGTTCGGACCGCGGCCGTCACAAGTCGAGTATGCCGGATGCAGGCGGCACCGCCACGACGTATCGCTCGCAACCACGCCTTTCAGGTCGAAGAACAACCCGCTGCGGCCGCTCGACTTGTGCGAAAAGCCCTCCTTGCCGAAATGCCAGACCAGCACGGCAAGCCGGTTGACGCCCCTTTTTAAATACGGTGCGAGATCCACCTCGTCGCAGTAGCCGTCAGCAGGCGCCGGGCCCCGTTTCAGGCCACCTTCGCGGACAACCGGTGCACCGTTGACCCACAGCCAGTATTTCGAATCCACGGCGATACGCGCCACGGCGCTCAAAGGCACCTCGTCGAGCTGCACGTCGCGGCGGAAAGCAGTCCAGCTGTTAATCGTGTCGGCGGCGCCAGCGGGCGCACCGATCCAACGGGGAACGGACGAAAATGCCGACAGAAGCCACAAAACGGACAATAATAACAATAGTGTTTTTTTCATTGCATTGTATTTACGACAAAAATATCAAAAACATCCGTACAATGTATTAAATAATAATGCAAGATAATTTCACCAAAGACCCTTTGCAAGATTCTTTAATCAACTTGCAAGATTCCTTAAAACCTCATAGAACGCAAAACATTATTTTTGTGTAAACTTTTTTAATCGACATGCCTATGACAAACTAAAAAGAATAACCAAATCGAAATTTGAAATCGAAATCAACTCAAACTTTACTCTATGAATCTTAAAAATTTACTATTTGCGAGTCTGATATGCACTTTCTGTGGAATATCCACGATCGTATCAGCCAATACTGTGGGGGGGGGTAGCGTCGCCAACCAACAATCGGACGATACGCATGTAATCACCGGTCGCGTAGTCGACGCCTCGACCAACGAGCCGGTCATAGGAGCGAACATCGTGGTGAAAGGCACTACGAACGGCACAGCCACCGGCGCCGACGGCCGCTTTACGCTCCAAGTCGGGAAAAAAGCCACGATCGACGTTTCATTCATCGGCTATAAAACCAAGTCGCTCGATGTCAGCAGCGCCACGGAACTTCTTATAAAACTCGAATCCGACAACGAACTCGAAGAGGTCGTGGTCGTCGGAGCCGGTTCCCAAAAGAAAATATCGATCACCGGAGCCGTCATGTCGGTTGCCGGCAAGGAACTCAAATTCCCCTCCTCGTCATTGACGTCGGGACTTGCCGGCAAATTGGCCGGTGTGATCTCCATGACTTCGTCGGGCGAGCCCGGAGCGACGACCGAATTCTACATCCGCGGCGTCGGGACGTTCGGAGGCCGTGCAACGCCGCTCATTTTGCTCGACGACATCGAGATTTCGTCCCAAGATCTGAACCGCATTCCTGCCGAAACCATCGAAAGCTTTACGATTCTCAAAGATGCCTCGGCCACGGCCATCTACGGCGTCCGCGGCGCCAACGGCGTAATGATCGTCACGACGAAGAAAGGCCAGGAGAACACCCGGGCCAAAGTCGGCGTTACGATCGAGAATTCGTTTGTACAGCCCATGCGTTTCCCCGAATTCGTCGACGGCGCCACCTGGATGGAACGCTACAATGAGGGACTGCTCGCCCGCGGAACCGAAACGCCCAAATACACGCAGGAGCAGATCGACATGACCCGCAGCCACGCTGCACCTTATATATATCCCGACGTCGACTGGCAGCGTCTCATGTTCCGCGATTTCAACATGAACCAACGCGCCAATGTCAACATTCAGGGAGGCGGAAACAGGGCGACCTATTACATGAGTCTGAATTTCAATCACGATTCGGGCATCCTGAATGCTCCCGAAGATTATTACTTCAACAACAACATCCGCAACTACAATTACAATTTTCAGAACAACATCTCTTACAAACTCTCGAAAACCACGGTAGTCGATCTGCATCTCAATGCTCAATTGGGCTCGACGCGGGGACCGGGCGAAGGGGCGTCGAAGTTGTTCGAATATATGTTGTATGCCAACCCCATACAGTTCCCGGCGTACTATCCTTCGATGCCCGGCGACACGCATATTCGCTTCGGCAATGCGTCCTACAAGGCCAACGAACTTTATACCAACCCTTATGCTGCAATGCTCGACGACCAGACTCAGTACAACTATACGACGCTGAACGTTTCGCTGAAACTCGACCAGAAACTCGATTTCATCACCAAGGGACTCGCAATCCAAGGGCTGGCCAACTGGAAAAGTTTCGCCAACAAGGTCTATCGGCAGGGACTCACACCCAATTACTACACGATAACCCCCAACAGTTGGTCGCCCGACAATCCGAACTGGTTCGAGACGCAGAGCGTCGGCCCGCTCGGAGACGAATATGTTTGGGAAGACTGGACCAACGGGAACGACCCCAATTCCGACCAAACGTTCTATTTCGATGCACGTCTTACTTATAACCGTTCGTTCAAGCGCCACAATGTAGGCGCCCTGCTGATGTACATGATGCGCGAATACCGTCCCGGCAAGGACAGCGGCAAGGGGAAATACGCTCAGCGCCTACAACGCAATCAGGGACTTTCGGGACGCGTGACCTACGACTTCGACCAGCGCTACTTCGCTGAGTTCAACTTCGGATACAACGGTACGGAGCGTCTGCCCGAAGGCGACCGCTTCGAGTTCTTCCCCGCCGTATCGGTCGGCTGGGCCGTCAGCAACGAGAAATTCTGGGAACCGCTCCGCGATTACGTCGATTTCCTAAAAATCCGCGGTTCGTACGGTATCGTGGGCAGCGACGGGTTCGACGATGCCAACGGTACGCGCCATTTCGTCTATTTCGACCAGATCGTCATCGGCGGGGGCGGTTGGTATGCTTTCGGCCCTTCGCTGGGCCAGAGTTACCGGTTCCAGTCCATTGCGGTCAACGGCTATGCTTCCAGCAACGTACACTGGGAGCGCGTGAAGAAACTCGACATCGGTTTCGACCTTTCGCTCTTCCGCCAACTGAACATCACGTTCGACTACTTCAAGGACAAGCGCGACCGTATTATGATGACGCGTGCCAACTGGCCCGAAATATTCGGTTACTACAACGCCGTACCGTGGGGTCAGGTGGGTAAGGCCGAAAACGAAGGCTATGAATTCAGCGTCAACTGGCACAAGGACTTCAACCGGGATTGGTCGATCGACCTGCGCGGTAACTTCACCTACACGAAGAACAAATTCGTGGACAAGGACGAACCCAACTACACTTATCCGTGGCAGTACAGCCGCGGCCTGCCGATGGACGGATACCGCTGCGAGGGATACATCGCCGAAGGGTTGTTCCAAAGCGAGGAGGAGATTGCCAATTCTCCGACCCAGTTGTTGGGCGGCACGCCGCGTCCGGGTGATATCAAATACCGTGACCTGAACGGCGACGGCAAGATCACGACGGACGACCGGATCATGATTTCGGAGTACGGCTGGCGTCCCCGTATTCAGTACGGTGCGGGCATGACGCTGCGCTGGCGTCAATGGGACCTCGGTCTGTTCTTCAACGGTTCGGGAATGCGCACGATCGAGGTCGGCCTCGATATCACTCCTTTCGGAGAGCGCAACAACAACCTCCTGAAATTCATTTCCGACAACCGCTGGTCGGCGGACAACCCCGATCCCAAGGCAAAATATCCGCGCCTGGGCGTATCGCAGACCGACCTAGCCAACAACATGCAATCCAGCACCTATTGGCTGCGCAACGGACGTTTCATCCGGTTCAAAACGCTCGAACTGGGTTACAACTTCAAATACGGCCGCGTCTATGTCAACGGCGACAACCTGGCCGTCTGGAGTCCGTTCGACCTCTGGGACCCCGAATTGAACTGGTACACCTATCCCTTGCAGCAGACATTTACGCTCGGTGTTCAGCTGAAATTCTAACAACCTAAGAAACAAGAATATGAGATCAATACATAAATTCATTCTGGCAGCCGGCACGACGCTCCTGGGCTTCACCTCTTGCGACTGGCTCGACGTCGCTCCCGCCAAACAGGCGACGTTCGAGGATGCTTTGAAAGACAAAAGGTCCGTAGAGGCATGGTGCTATGGCTGCTATGCTCCTATCGGCGAGGCGAATCCGGCATACGCCCAGCACTACGAGGGTTCGGCTGACGAATTCGTCTACCCGCGGCCCTGGGGATCGGCGCAACGATATATTCAGCCTGTCGCCTTCGCCACACTCTCGGCAACCACACACCAGAGCGATTATTGGCGCAAATTCTACGGTGTAATCGGCAACGTGCATCTTTTCCAGCGGGAACTGAAACGTCAAAATCCTGCATTCCTGACCGAGGATGACAAGAAAACCTATTATGCACACGGCAACTTCATGAAAGCCTACTGCTATTTCCGCCTGGTCTCCTATTACGGTCCGGTGCCCATTATCGACGAATATGTCGGCTCCGATATGACGATCGACAAGTTTCCGGGACGCTCGCACTACGACTATTGCGTCGATTATATCTGCGACCTGTTCGACAAGGCCGCCGCAGACCTGACCAACACCTACACGCTGGACGAGAATTACGGAAAAGCCAACAAGACGATCTGCGCCGCTTTCAAGTCGCGCCTGCTTCTGTACGCCGCGTCCGATCTTTGGAACGGCAAATTCCCCTACACCAACTGGCGGAATGAAAACTTCGAGACTCCGGGATACGGCAAGGAGTTGGTAAGCTACCAGTTCGATATCGAGAAATGGAAGCGTGCCAAAACAGCGACGGAAGATGCGATCGAGCTTGCCAAGCAGAGCGGCCGCGAACTGCTCAAGCTGGAAGATGCCGCCAGTATGGCACAGCGTGACATGCTGGCGGGCGACGCCCTGAACGGATGCTGGATTCCGGGTGTGGATACCTCGACCGAAGAAGGCAAAGAATTTGCCCAGCACGTGATGCTCATGCGTTATCTCGTCGCTTCCGAGGAGCCCGACGGGAACCACGAGTTGATCTTCACGGCCAACACGGCTGGCAATGCTTCGGAATCCTACGATAACGGCACATTCGAACAGCTCCAAGGTTGCCTGCCCCGACGCATCCTTCGGAACAACAGCGGCGGCTGGCAGTCGGGATACAACTCGATGAGTCCGACACTGAATGCCGTGGAAGCGTTCTATACCAAAGACGGCAAACCGCTGAAGAACGATCCGACGTTCGCTTCCGAGGACGAATGGCTGACCTCGGCCGGAATCTCCAAGGGCGATCAGGGGCGTCCGGAAATCATCAAGCTCAACGTCGGCCGCGAACCCCGTTTTTATGCATGGATCAATTTCGACGGGTGTGACGTAGGCCCCGTCATCCAGAACGGACAGCCTTTCCGGCTCGACCTGCGCGATTCGGAAAAGGGCGGTTACAATCCCGCCGAAGGCGACAACCAATGCCAGACGGGTTACCTGGTCAACAAGTATACGGCTCCGGGTATGATTTGGTCGAGCAACTCGCGCAACATCCCCAACAAACTATGGCCTCAGTTCCGTCTGGCCGAGCTTTATCTGAATCTGGCGGAATGCTGCGCCGAGCTTTACATGCATGGCGAAGCGGGTGAATTGCAGCCTGCACTGGACAACCTGAATATCGTGCGACGGCGTGCCGGCATTCCCGAACTGGAAGAATCCGATTGTACGCCCGACATGTCGATCCGAGACTGGGTGCGGGCCGAGCGCCGGAATGAATTATACGCTGAGGGCCATCGTTTCTACGACCTTCGCCGTTGGGTGGTTGCCGACCGCTATCTTGCCGCCGGCGTGCGTCAGGGACTCGATTCGTTTGTCAGCAAAATCCAGAATCCCACGATCGAGCAGTTCAACCGGCGGGTGCAGGTCGACGGAGACTATGCATGGCACAACCGCTTGTATCTGCTGCCCGTCGACGCCAACGACTGTTACAAAAACCCGCAGATGGTACAAGCACCCGGTTATTAATCCTAAATTCCGACAAAATGAAATCCGCAATCAACATATGGACATACGCTGCTGCCTTTGCGTTGCTCGGTACGGCCTGCGACAATTCGGAGTACGATCTGCAAACATTGGTCCCCGACAACTACCACGCCGTTATCAACGTACAGGACGACGTGGACGAAGCAGCCCGCATTTTCGACACGGGGCGCAGTGAAAATATCAATTTTACCATCCTGCGCGGCGGCAGCGATTCTTCGATAGCCATCGAGGCCCAGGCCGTGACGATGACGCAGGAGGCGCTTTCGCAACTCGGTTCCGACTATGTACTGCTCCCTTCGGAATGTTATTCGCTCGACGGTGCGATTTCGATTCCCGCCGGTAAAGGCTCCGACAAAATCACGGTTTCGTTCTCGGCCGAACAGCTGAAAACCATCCGGGAGATGAACGAAGCGCTCTCGGCCCCCAAAGTCTACTGTCTGGCGTTGAATCTCGTTTCGGAAAATGCCGCTGTCTTCGGCGACAAAGGATACATCGTACGCCGTTTGGACGTTATCCTGCCGCAATTGGGATTCGCCGAAGCCGGAGTATTGACGCGAAAACTCTACGATGCAAAACAGACTATCAATCTGGACTTAACAGTCGTGCGCGGAGAAAGCGACACCGAGCTGCCCGTCGAGACAAAACTCGCGTCGATGACAGAGGAGGAACTCGCAGCCGTGAATCCCGGCTATCTGCTCATTCCTTCAGAGCAGTATTCGCTTTCGGCTTCCGACATCGTGCTTCCGGCCGGTGAAACTCAGTCGGCGATCAGCGTCACTTTTTCCGGCGACCAGATCTCCGCGATTCGTACCATGGCCGAGGCCGCGAATAAACAGGCATGCCTGGCGCTTAAACTCCAATCGGAAACAACCGAGACTATCGCCGGCAAAGGAACGGTGCTGTACGCCATGGATATCACGCAGCCCATTCTCCAGCTCGAATACGTTTCCGGCGCATCGACGCCCTACTGGGAAAAAGAGTGGTACAAACCCATTCCGCTCAGATGGACCGATTATAAAACGCCGCGTGCCGACTGCTGGGGCAACGGCGTCACATTCCGTCTGAAAATGCCGGAAGGCGTTGCCAATACATGGACCATACGCTGCAAACCCGCATACGAACCGAGTTATATCGACACTTACAACGCCATCGAAATCCCGGATGTCGTCCTCGGAAACAAGCAACTCTGGGAAAAACAGAAAACACCCTATCAACCGTTGCCTGCTGCGAACGACATCACATTCTACGATGCCAACGGAAATCAGGTGGATGAGATCGTCATGAAGCCGGGACAGAACGAGATTACGTTCAGCTACAAACGCCGCTCGGACAACTGGAGTTTCAACGGTGCGGGACTTTACCTGTGCCCGATCGTCGCAACCACCGACCTGTTCCCCGTCGACCGTCAGACCGACCCTTACTACCTATTGTTCTATGACGAGGTCACACTCGGCGACAAAACCTTATGGGAGCCGTCGGTCGCCCAACAGGGACAATTATCGAATCTCTACGACGGCATACTCGACCAGATATGGCACACGCCGTGGGATGCCGGAGACTATATCGACACGACCTACGGACAGTATTTCCAGATCAATATCAAGAAATATCAGCCCTCGCACGGCCTTCACATCGGGTTGTGGCCGCGGTCGGACGACAATAACGCCAACAACGAAGGTTGCAGCCCGCGACGGGTCAAGGTGTTCTACACTTCGGACCAGGTACCCGATCCGTCGGGTGATCTCGCAAAAGATCGTGAGGTCTACGACGCCCTGAACTGGGTAGAGGCAGCCGATATGCGCTGCGACGCAACCTGCGGACTGCTATGGCTCTCTCCCGCCATCGACCTGAAAGGCAATACTGCCAACGCCATCCGTATCTGCACCCTCACCAAGGGCGATCACAACGGCAATGAATGGTCGTGTACGGAAGCCAATCCGGACGGCATGAAACAGTACGTCGCGCTCGGCGAATTTAAAATCTGGGGCAACTGATTTCGAAGAACGCAAAAGTCCCGGGCGGCGTCGGGATCACCGACCGCCGACTCCGCCCGCAGGGCTTAAAAACACAATGACCATGAAGAGACTATTTTACCTGTCCGCATTATGCGGCATACTGCTGTCCGGAGGATGCACGGATGAAAACGAGGCCTACCCCGGATCGCTTCCGAATCCTTACAACGCCCTCGCGGGCGACGCCAAGTCCTATCCGGCCTGCATCACGGTATCCTACCGGGTGGCCGCCGACGCCGTGAACGACGGCTACCGTTACGGCATCTGCTGGAACACGACGGGCCGGCCCACTATCGAGGACGATTACCAGTACGGTCCGCAAAAGCCTTCGGACGGAACCGCCCTGATGCAGATCATCCCCAACACCCGGCTGAAATACGGCGTAACCTACCATTTCAGGGCTTTCGTCATCGCCGATTCGCAGGTATACTATACCGATGAAACGACGGCGGCGCTCGACGGCGAGTCGCTCGCTCCGATCGATCTGGAATGGACCCGGCAGGAGTTCGCGGGACTTCCCGCCGGAATCGAGGTCTATAAGACCACGTCGGATCTCAACGGCCGCAAATTCCAGGCCTGGTATGCCGTCGCCGACTGTTCGGGCGAAGAGGTCGAACTGCGCGTGCAGGACCCGGGCAATCCGAACGGCGTGACGGTCGACGGACAGTTCACCGACGACTGCTACGTGCTCATCAACGGCGGTCTGTTCGACTTCACGACGCATGCCCACGACGGTATAAAAGTGATCGACGGTGTACTGACGGGAACGGTGTACAATCCGCGCGGTTCGTGGGATGCGGGCGATGCGGAGGAATACAACCGCTGGTATCAGGTGACGCGCGGCATTTTCGGCGTCGACGATTCGGGCAAACCGTCGATTTTCTGGGCCGGGACGGCCAACGAGCGGACGTCGTACTATGCGCATCCGCTTCCGTCGGTGCGCGGCGAGGCGCAGTATGCCGCCGTGAGCAATGTGCTGCCCACGACGCCGACCGAGTGGGCTCCCCGTTTCGCTGTCGGCTGCGGGCCGGTGCTCATGCGCGGCGGCGAGTGTCTGATCGACGGGGCCGTGACGGAAAAAGGCTATCAGCTGACCGACTACGAAATCTGGACCGACGGACTGGCGCTGGCCTCCTATCGCGCCGACCAGACCATCGTAGGATATACGGCCGACGGCAAGGTGATTCTTTTCATCTGCGACGGCCGTGTCGAAGGGCTCAGTCTGGGCGCCACGCACCGCGAGGCCTGCGCGATTCTGAAATCGCTGGGCTGCGTCGACGCGCTGAAGCTCGACGGCGGCGGTTCGACCGCCATGGTGGTATGCAAAGAGCACGTCAACGACCTGACGGGCGGCAACCGACCGGTGGCTACGACCCTCGGATTCTTCAAAAAACAGTAACCCCGATGAATATGCTGTTCAGGTTCAACCCTGAACAGCATATTCATCTATCGAAATCAAAAATGAACAAATCTCTTTTTCTGTATCCGGTGCTGCTCGCCATGCAGTGCATCTGCTGCTCGTCCAATCTCGATATCGAGCAGGCCCCAACGGACGTTTACCGGAATCCGGTCATCGGCCGGGACGGTCCCGACCCCACGGTGCTGCGCGACACGGACGGCACGTTCTGGCTCTACAACACGGCCGACCTGCTCTCGATCTGGCACTCGGACGACCTGGTGACCTGGCAGCGCACCGGCTCGGCGTTCAACGAGCAGACGAGGCCTGCAGAATCGCGCTACGACTACGGAAAGGCCGCTCTCTGGGCCCCCGAAATCCGCATCATACGGGGCAAATACGTCCTCTTCTTCTCGATGTGGTGGGGCGACGTGGGAACCTACGACGGACACTCCGTGGCCTATGCCGTAGCCGACTCGCCGGCAGGACCGTTCGAATTCCGCGGACAGATCATCAACAGCGATCCCGACTACCCGCCCTATTACGGCACGGCGCACTCCATCGACCAGTTCTACCTCGAAGACGGCGGCAAGCCCTACCTCTTCTGGGGCAGTTTCCGCGGGCTTTACGCCGCCGAGTTGGAAATCGCCGACGACCTCGCCATGGCCGTGAAACCCGAAACGATCCGACGCGTCGCAGGCGGAGCCTACGAAGGTTCGTGCGTCTACAAGCGCGGCGATTATTATTATCTGTTCGCCTCGGAGGGCGACTGGACCGGAGGCATGTCGAGCACCTACCGCACCGTCGTAGGACGCTCGAAGAGCCTTTTCGGCCCCTACGTCGACAGACAGGGACGCCGAATGCTCGACAACCGCCACGAGCTGCTGATAGCCGGCGACAACCGGTTCGCCGGCACGGGGCACAACTCCAACATCATCGAGGACGACAAGGGACAGACCTGGGTGTTCTACCACGCCTACGACTCCGCAGCCCCGGACAAGGGACGCCAGACCATGCTCGACCTCGTACAGTGGGACGACGAGGGGTGGCCCCGGGTAAACACCGGACATCCTTCGCAGATTTACGGAATTCCCGCAATCACCCGATAATTCCATACGATGAAACATTCGCTGTCCGCCCTGGGTCTCGCTGTCGTGTTGCTCGCCGCCGCCTGCTCGCAGGACAAATCATCGCCCGCTCCGGTCGGACCGGGCGGTCCGGAAAACCCGGTCGCACCCCGAAGCATCGCTTTCACATGCGATGAAACCGAACTTTCGGAGAACGGCTCGGCGGTGGTAACGCTCCGGGTCGTTCCTGCCGACGCGCAAGTGGCGCCCACGGATTTCCGGCTGGCCGACGCCACGACCGGAACGGCGCCGGACGACTTTACGTTCCATCCCACCGGAGAAACGGACCCGGCGGCAGGAACCTGCCGAATGCGCATCGCATACAAGGGCGGAGAGCGAAAATTCCAACGCTCCTTCCGTGCCGTATACGGAGACACAGCGCTGCAAAGCGACCCGATTATCGTGCATGCGCCGTCCTATACGCCGGTCGTGCATATCCGGACGGAGGCCCCGGTAGTCGATAAGGAGAACTGGATTGCGGGAACGCTCCGCATCGACGGCGGCAACCGTTTCGAGGATCTTCCCGAAACGGCCCTTTCGGTCCGCGGCCGCGGCAATTCCACCTGGGAGTGGGAGAAAAAGCCCTATGCGCTGAAATTCGACAAAAAGCAGGAGGTGCTCGGCATGCCCAAGCACAAACGCTGGTGCCTGATCGCCAATTACATGGACCGCACACACCTGCGCAACCGCATCGCCTACCACCTCGGAGCACATTCGAAACTCGACTATACGACGCGCAACGAATTCGTCGAGGTGTACATGAACGGCCGATACGAGGGATGCTACCTGCTGACCGAACAGATCAAGGTCGACGCCAATCGCGTGAACGTCGGCGAAAACACGGGCTTCCTGCTCGAATTCGACACCTATTTCGACGAAGAGGTGCGTTTCCGCACCCCGGCTTCGGATATTCCCGTGAACGTCAAGTTCCCGGACCCGGAGGATTTGTCCGAAGCGCGTCTCGATGCATTGAAGGAGTACCTCGCACGCACGGACGAGGCCGTACAGGCCCGGCTGTCCGCAACCGGAGGCGAAGATCCGTTCGCATACCTCGACCGGGAGTCGATGATCGACTACTGGATCATCTTCGAGCTGATGTCCAACCACGAGATGCTGCATCCCAAAAGCGTCTACTTTCACAAGGACGGCAACGGAAAACTCATCGCCGGACCGATCTGGGACTTCGATTTCGAAACGCTCGCCGAGCACCGGCGGACCGGGTGGATCAACTTCGGCAGCGAAGATTCTTCGCTCGGATGGATGCCGTGGGCCAGGCGCAACTGGTGGAATGTGCTGCTGCGACACGATGCGACGCTGCGTGCCGATGTGCGCAACCGCTGGGAGCAATGGTATCCGTTCCTGCGAAGCGTCCCGGAGTTCATCCGGCAGCAACGCGCGTCGATCGCCGCAGCCGTCTCACGCGACAACCGACGATGGCCCGTCATACAGGCGGGAAACGAAAACGGCGACCTCGCACTTACTTTCGATCAGGCCGCTGAGCGCATCGAATCCGTATATCGGGAGCGGCTC
>CDYU01004759.1_pt1 | contig 17078 bp, 12 predicted proteins | sample 480701 | NCBI WGS metagenome assembly CDYU01 (sample SAMEA3182105, study PRJEB8094) | gut metagenome | biome: human; feature: gut; material: Stool; isolation source: human stools | place: Canada | collected 2013-02-26 | reverse complement strand
GTGACGATGTATAACCGCAAGTTCAACTGTTTCGTGCGCCCGAAGTATGACGGCTCGCACCAGACTTTTCCCGACCTCAACCTGAAAGGGCTGGCAAGCCGGGGGATCAAGAGCGTTTACCCGTCGCAAAAGGATTGCGTCTGGATGCTGAAACAGAACGGCGGCGGGATCTGCGACCACGAGGTGGGAACCGGCAAGACGCTGATAATGTGCATAGCGGCACATGAGATGAAGCGTCTGAACTTGGCGCACAAGCCGATGATTATCGGGCTGAAAGCGAATGTGGCGGAGATTGCCGCCACCTATCAGGCGGCATATCCCAATGCGAGGATTCTCTACGCTTCTGAAAAGGACTTTTCGACCGCCAACCGTGTGCGTTTCTTCAACAACATCAAGAACAACGACTATGATTGCGTCATCATGTCGCACGACCAGTTCGGGAAGATACCGCAGTCGCCGGAGTTGCAGCAGCGCATCCTGCAGGCGGAGCTTGACACGGTGGAGGAAAACCTCGAAGTCTTGCGGCAGCAGGGCAAGAACGTGTCGCGGGCGATGCTGAAAGGGCTGGAGAAGCGCAAGCACAACCTTGTGGCGAAGCTGGAGAAGGTGGAACACGCTATCAAGTCCCGCACGGATGATGTGGTGGACTTCAAGCAGATGGGCATCGACCACATCTTCATTGACGAGAGTCACCAGTTCAAGAACTTGACTTTCAACACCCGTCATGACCGTGTGGCGGGATTGGGAAACTCGGAAGGAAGCCAGAAGGCTCTGAATATGCTCTTTGCCATCCGTACCATACAGGAACGCACGGGCAAGGACTTGGGGGCTACGTTCCTTTCGGGCACGACCATTTCCAACAGTCTGACGGAACTGTACCTGCTCTTCAAATACCTGCGCCCCAACGAACTGGAACGGCAGGACATCCGCTGTTTCGATGCTTGGGCTGCCATCTTCGCCAAAAAGACGACCGATTTTGAGTTCAACGTAACGAACAATATCGTTCAGAAGGAGCGTTTTCGCTATTTCATCAAGGTGCCGGAGCTTGCCGCCTTCTACAACGAGATTACCGACTACCGCACGGCGGAGGATGTAGGTGTGGACAGACCAAACAAGAATGAGATACTGCACCACATACCGCCCACACCGGAGCAGGAGGACTTCATACAGAAGCTGATGCAGTTTGCCAAAACCGGCGATGCCACTCTGCTTGGCAGGTTACCCCTGTCGGAAACGGAGGAAAAGGCGAAGATGCTCATCGCCACCGACTACGCGAGAAAGATGGCTCTTGATATGCGCATGATAGACCCGAACTACGAGGACCATCCCGACAACAAGGCAAGCCATTGTGCCAAGATGATTGCAGAGTATTACCACAAGTACGATGCGCACAAAGGAACGCAGTTCGTGTTCTCCGACTTGGGTACATATCAGCCGGGGGAAGGATGGAACGTGTACAGCGAGATAAAACGCAAGTTGGTGGAGGATTACGGCATACCGGCAAGTGAGGTGCGCTTCATTCAGGAGTGTAAGACGGATAAGGCTCGTAAGGCGGTGATAGATGCCATGAACGCAGGGACAGTGCGAGTGCTGTTCGGCTCCACAAGTATGCTCGGAACGGGCGTGAATGCGCAGAAAAGATGCGTCGCCATCCATCACCTTGATACACCGTGGGTGCGACATGAAGTCGCATAGATAATTGTTAGAATGATACTTACGAGTATCAGCTTTAACCCGCTGTTCCGTCAGCGGTAGCCTACCGACCGATGCACCTTAATGCTGTATTAAGCGGTTGGGACAAAGTACACTTTCGTAAGACGAGACAGCACCGTGAGGGAAAGTCAAGTACGGTTAGTATCATACCGTAGAGTGGCGAGGCTGGATAGTATGGTTAGCGTAAGCGAACTGTTAGTAAACTTCGTAATGTCACGAAAGAGTGTAAGATACTGATACACTCTCCCCAAAGGGGAAGCGGTCGGCTAATCCTCTCCATGGTAGGATTACACGGACACAAGCACCGCCGGAGGATGAGACAGAACCTAACCTATCCGTCAGTTATCTATGTGGAACATGGTAAGCCTGTATATCTCCTGTCATACAGATTGATAGGTAAGCAGACAGTAATGAACGCTGAATGGTATGCAGGTATAAGATAACAGAAAAAGCGAATGCCGTTCTGTAATGGAACGGATACGGATTGAGTCGACATCACGAGCTGGTGCAGACAACATCATCCGACACGAAAGTGGGCAGACTTCTGTGACGACATTCGGAAGGCAAGCAAGTCGAGTGTTGTCAAATGGTGATTCTTTACAATTAACTTTTAGAACTTTCAAAAGAAGGAAAGCAAATGAACGAGAACAAAACATCGTGTGCACCTGCTGACAATCAGCAAACGCTTTGGGACAGCATTGACTGGACTAAGGCAGAGCTGTCTGTTAGAAAGCTACAAGCACGTATTGTAAAGGCTCAAAAGGACGGCAAACACAACAAGGTGAAATCCTTGCAGTGGACGCTGACCCACTCTTTTTACGCAAAAGCCTTAGCCGTAAAGAGGGTTACTTCTAACGGAGGGGGTAATACCCCTGGGGTTGACATGGAAACATGGGAGAAACCCGAAACAAAAATGCAAGCAATAAACGACCTCAGACGCAGAGGCTATCAGCCGAAGCCCTTGAGAAGAGTTCACATCAAAAAGAGTAATGGCAAACTGCGCCCATTGGGAATACCTACATTAAAAGACAGAGCCATGCAAGCACTCTACCTCATGGCATTGGAACCAGTAGCTGAGACGACAGCCGATACTCGTTCATACGGATTCCGTAAGGAACGTCGTTGTATGGATGCAGTAACGCAATGTCATAATATCCTTCGAAAAGGCTATTCTCCCGAATGGATTTTGGAAGGGGATATAAAAGGGTGCTTTGACCATATCAGCCATGAATGGTTACTCGTCAACATTCCGATGGATAAGGCGATGCTCCGAAAATGGTTGAAATGTGGCTATATCTTTAATAAACAGATGTTCCCGACAGAGGAGGGTACACCTCAAGGTGGTATAATCTCTCCCACGCTTGCCAATATGACATTAGACGGATTGCAGAAAGTTCTCGCAGAGAGATATAAAAGAAGAACCATAAAAGGGGAACATTATTCTCCAATGGTGAATCTGGTACGTTATGCCGATGACTTTATCATCACTTGTGAGAACAGAGAAACGCTTGAAAACGAAATCAAGCCTTTGGTAGCCGAGTTCATGGCGGAAAGAGGGCTTACCCTGTCTGAAGAAAAGACGGTGATAACCAACATTCGTGACGGGTTCGATTTTCTTGGTTTTAATATCCGCAAATACGGCAATGAAATATTGACCAAGCCGACCAAGAAAGCCGAAAAACGCTTTATGGAGAATATCCGTAAGGTGATAAAAGGCAATAAGGGTTGTAAGCAGGAGTCTTTAATCAGAATGTTGAACGCTAAAATCCGAGGTTGGGGAGCTTATTATCAGCATGGTGCAACGCGTGATTCTTTTCACAGAATTGACCATCAAATATTCCTCTCCCTATGGCAATGGGCTAAACGTCGCCATTCCAAGAAAGGGAAGCGATGGATTAAAGACCGTTATTGGCATAACATCCGAGGTAATAGTTGGACATTTGCTGCCAAGTTCAAGAAGTCAAATGGGAAGGATGACCAGCTAACATTGCTGACGCTCTCGTCTTCATTCCCTTTCCTGCCATATACGCAGATTAAAGGAGATATGAATCCATTTGACACGGATTGTCGTTTATACTTCAACAAGAGAATGAAGTCGAAAATGCTTGTATCACTAAAAGGACGTAAATCTTTGCTTCACCTATGGGAAAAGCAAGGGAGAATATGTCCAATATGTGGAGAGCCGATAGATACGCACAAGGCATGGAATGTACTGCCAACCGTTCAAAAAGGACGAAAGTGCAATATATTGGTTCATGACGAATGTTTCAAAATATCCCTCAAATCCAATGACAACAGAAAGAAGTAGTATGAGCCGGTCTCTATATAAGAATAGAGATTTAGAAAAGCTTGAGCCGTATGAGGGGAAACTCTCACGTACGGTTCTGAGGGGGGAAGAGGGCAGTAATGCCCTTGACCTACCCGATCGACCGTCCGACCTGCAACAGCGTGACGGACGGGGTGTTAGAGCCGGGAACGAGATTGCTAAGCATTTTGCCGAGAACAACGTGGATATCATCATCTACGCGGTGGAAAAGTCGCTGGACAGCTACAAGTTCAATCTGCTGCACTGCAAGCAGACGTTCATATCGCAGCTCAAAAGTGGAGCGATGGGCGCACGTACCATCGACGAGGGAGCAATGGACGAAAAATCGGGTATGAACTTCTCGGAGTATATGGCGTTGCTCTCCGGCAATACCGACCTTTTGGATAAGGCGAAATTAGAGAAGCGTATCGCCTCGCTCGAAGGGGAACGCAAGTCGTGGGGCAAGGGCAAGCGCGATTCGGAGTTCAAGCTGGAATCCAAGACGGGAGAACTGCGCAACAACACGGCTTTCATCGAAGCCATGACGGAAGACTGGAACCGTTTTCTTTCCGTTGTGCAGACTGATAAGGAAGGCAGCCGCCTTAATCTTGTCAAGGTGGACGGCGTGGATTCAACGGATGAGAAGGTCATCGGTAAGCGTTTGCAGGAAATCGCCAAGAACGCCACGACTGGTGGACTGTACAAGGCTGTCGGGGAACTTTACGGCTTTCCGATAAAGGTGGTCAGCGAGAGGACACTCAAAGAAGGTCTGGAGTTCACCGACAACCGCTTCGTGGTGGAGGGGAACTACAAGTACACCTACAACAACGGGCATCTGGCGATGGCAGACCCGATTGCTGCCGCACGAAACTTTCTGAACGCATTGGAGAGGATTCCGACCATCATCGACCAGTACAAGTCTAAGAACGAAGTGCTGGAAAAGGAGATTCCGCAGTTGCAGGAGATAGCGGGCAAGGTGTGGAAGAAGGAGGACGAGCTGAAACAGCTGAAGTCCGAACTCGCCGCACTGGACCGCAAGATACAGCTTGAGCTGGCTCCGGCTCAGGAAAACACAGAAGAGAACCGGCAAGGCAACGAGAAAAAACAGACGGAACAACAGCCGGAAAGCCCGCACGTGGACTTTGTACGCAGTCATTTAATTATAGGGAGACCCGGTTTATCGGAATCCAAAGGTGTAAAACTTTAATATCGAAGTCTTGACAGAAAAAGCCAGTGGTTGAATTTTTCACCACTGGCTTTAATTCTAATAATTTTTCAATCTAATATGACCGAATCTATAACGTTAAATCATAGATTATGTGTCTATTTGTGAAGAAAAAGACGTAACTTTGTATCAAAATCAAATAAGCATAACAATGGAACCATCTATATACAGTTTTTCACTTTATACCGCACTGCCGTTGATGTTATTCTTCGGCTTTTATTTTTTGTTTGCAAAGACTCCTGAAAAGAAAATTTTCAAGAATTATCTCCGCTCCCGACAGATTATGGGTATAGCTATGCTACTGCTTTCGGCAAACTATTCGGTACATTTCTTCTTTGGTATCCGATTCAAAAATGCGGATTCTGCCATATTGATGAACATGTCCACATACTTCCTGTGCTATTCTCTGTTCAGTTCGGCATTGATAATGTTGCTTGATCGTTTTTACATTACCAAACGGCGTGTGTGGACACATATCATTTTATGGATTATATTCTCAACTCTTTCCGGAGTTGTGTTGTTCCTGTTGCCAAGCGGAATCATGCAAAAAATCTCTTTATTTGCTTTAGCTGTATGGTTAGTCGTTTTTGGAATCGTTTTAGCTCGCAGAGTCATAATTGCATATCGTAGAGCCATTCGGATTTTCAATGAAACTCAGGCGGATGATATAGGCACATATATCGAATGGCTTTCCATATTCACTTATTGGGCTGTTATCTTCGGTGTCGGATGCGGATTGCTGACATTTCTGCCAGACAAATATGTTTTTATCTGGATTTTGTCGTCAATACCGTTCTACAGCTATCTTTTCTACAGCTATCAGAACTACCTGCTGTTCTATGAACAGGTGGAAAATGCTTTTGAGCAAGATATACAGTCTGAAGAAGAACTTCTGACAGATACGGAAACAGAACCTGAAATAGTTTCTGAGAAAGAAGTTCCAGTGTCCTATACAGAAATTATAGAGAAAGTGGCCAACTGGATAAAGACAGACGGCTATGTCCAGCAGGGACTTACCATAAAAGAACTGTCCGAAATACTTCATACGAACCGTACCTATCTTTCCGCTTATATCAAGACTACGTATAAAATGACATTCCGCGAATGGATAACCGGTCTCCGGTTGGAGTATGCGAAAAACATACTGAAGGAGCATCCGGAAATCAATATACAGAAGCTGGCTGAGTCTTCCGGTTTTCTTTCCCGCAGTAACTTTATCAAATCATTTACAGAGAAGGAAGGATGTACGCCTGGCAAGTGGAAAAAAGCAAATCTGGAATAATTTGTGTGGTAAAAAGCCGATGAAAAAGGTCTCAGAAGCTCATTTTCAAAAAGTGCTCAAGCGACAAAAAAGTGCTAATTCGACAAAAAAAAGTGCTCAAACGACAATTTGAAAAGTGCTCAAACGACAATTTTTATAAAACGCTGTATTTCAACAGAAAAAGTTTTTGTAATATTTTGGGCGCTGAATGGCATTTATTACCTTTGGAGAAGACAAAGATAATAAATTCAAGTTTATATGAGCAGAAAAATCACTTTTCTCACCCTGTTTCTGTGGCTGATGACGGTAACTTTTCCTGTCATTGCGCAGCAGAAAGCAGACACGACCTACACCTTCCGGTTCGTTACGCAGAAGGACATGTTCTACGTGCCTTGGAATGGCAATGACACGGAACTTGCCCGCCTGCTGGAATGCATCGAGCGCAACAGAACGGACATTCTTGACGGCAGGCTGCCGCTGCTGGTTGACGGCTACTGCAACTCGCTGGGCAGTGAAACCGAGAACCTTGCCACGGCGAAGATCCGTGCCAACCGTGTGAAATCCGAACTGATTATCCGTGCGGAAATCAAGGAAGAAAACTTTATCACCCGCAACCATGCGACAGAGGGAGACTTTGTCACTGTGCGCCTGACGGTACCGGTCAAGGAAACAGCCGTGACGGATGCGGAAGCGGAAGCACGACGCAAGGCGGAAGCCGAACGACTGGAAGCCGAGAAGCGTGCCGAACAGGAACGACTTGCCGAAGAGCAGCGCAAGGCGGAAGAAGCCCGACTTGCCGCTGAAAAGGCAGAAGCCGAGAAAGCCGCTCAACAAAATACACTTGCCGACACGCCGTCGGAAACCAAAATCACAACTGATTATCATCTCTCCCTGCGTGCCAACCTGCTGCGTTGGGCTACCTTGACACCCGATTTAGGACTTGAATGGCGCATCTGCCCATCGTGGGGCATTGCCGTAAACGGCTCGTGGACTTCTTGGAGCTGGAGTGACAAAGACCGCCGCTATGCACTCTGGGAAGTGGCTCCGGAAGTACGTTACTATATGGGTGAGAAGAAAGCCTGGTATCTGGGCGCGATGTTCAAGGCCGGACAGTTCAACTACAAGCTCTCCGAAACAGGCAAGCAGGGCGACCTGATGGGTGGCGGCATCACCGCCGGCTATCAGCTGCGGCTGAACAAGGCACTGGCTCTTGATTTCAACCTCGGTTTGGGCTACCTGAATGCCGACTATGAGAAATATGAGGTCATCGACGGCGTGCGTGTACGCCACGGCAACGAGACAAAAGATTGGTGGGGCCCCATCAATGCCGGTGTGACATTGGTATGGGAGTTATTCTAACACGGAGGAATAGAATATGAAAGCAAAACAATATATAAATATGATGGGAATGGCAGCCGCCGTGCTGCTCTCTTCCTGCGTGAAGGACACGCTTTATGACACGCCGCACCCCGACTACGGGAAGATTGCGGTAACAGCCGACTGGTCGGCCCGCGGTGAGGGTATCGACATACCTGCCACGTGGACGGTCACCATGGGCGACTATACGGGTACGGAGACTTCCGCCACCCATGCCCCCGACCATCTGTTTGCTCCGGGCAGCTACACCCTTGCGGTGTGGAACCCGGCTGAAGGAATCACGGTAAACGGTACCACCGCCACCGTTGCCGCAGCCACGGGAACCCGGGCTGGCATGGATGCCTTTGTGAACAATGCCCCGGGATGGTTCTTTACCTATACGAAACAGGTGACCATCGAGAAAGACAAGAACAATCCGCTGACCGCCGCAATGAAGCAGCAGGTACGCGAACTGACGCTTGTCGTCGAACCGACGGGTGATGCCGCCGGACGCATCACGGAGATTGTTGCCCATCTGACGGGTGCAGCCGGAACACTCGACTTCGCTACCGATACCTACGGAGCCGCTTCAAACGTCGTGCTGCCCTTCACCAAGATAACCGAAGGTGACGATGCTGGCAAGTGGAAAGCCACGGTGCGGCTGCTGGGTGTGACCGGAGCGGAACAGCTGCTGACGGGTGAAATCCGCTATGCGGACGGCAACCCGACCCCCACGATGCTGAAAAGCGACCTCACGGAAGCCCTCAAGGAGTTCAATACCAGAAAGGGCGCATCGCTGACCCTCGGCGGAACGCTGGTTGAGACTCCCGAAGGCATGGAAGTGGACGGAGCCGAAATCAACGGCTGGGAAGAAGTGAAAGGTGATGATGTAAATGCCGATTTGTAACTAATATAATGACAGATATAATGAAGACAAGATTTTTTGCACTTGCGACGCTCGTCCTCGCACTGGCAGCCTGCAACAACGACAACGAGAACCTGAACGGTGACCCAGTGGCCGCCCAGTTTACCGCCGACATCGCCCTCGCCACCCGCGCCAGCGGAACCACCTGGGATAACGGCGACCGTATCGGCATCACCGACATCGGCAACGACACCCAGTACGGCAACGTGCCTTTCATCCTGAAAAATGGGAAATTTGAGGCAGAAAAAAAGGTCATCTATATCGAAGATACAAAGACCCATACTTTCCGCGCCTACTATCCGTACAACGCGGCGGGAGGTATCCTCGCAGCCACGACCGATGCCACGGCGCAGCAGAACCAGTCTGCCATTGACTTCCTCTTTGCCACAGGAGCCACGGGAGACAAAAAAAGCCCGGTAGTGAGCTTCACCGACAAAACCGGCAAAGGCGGTGAAGACAACTCCTTCCACCACCGCATGAGCCGGATAACCCTTACCTTCGAGGCGGGCGACGGCGTGGATTTCAGCGTGGTCAAGCCTGAACGTTACACGCTGGACGGATTGTTACTCACCGGTACGTTCAACACGGCCGACGGTATTGCCACCGCAGACAACGGGGCACAGACCGGAGAACTGGCCATGAATTTGGCAGACGGCGTTCTCACGTCATCGATCATCCTCTTCCCGCAGACAGTTGCATCCCTGCCGTTGGTTGTGAATTACAAAGGTCAGGAATATCATGCCACACTCACCGTGCCCGACGGCGCACTGCAGGCGGGCAACAACTATACCTATACCGTCAAGGTACGCAACAAAGTCCTTGAAGTCAGCGAAGCCACCATTGCAAAGTGGAACGATATAGACGGTGGAGATGTGGGTGCTGACCTGTAGGATGTTAATAATTAATTGATTAGAATGAAGAATTATGAGACATAGATTATTTATCCCCGCAGCCACCGCACTGCTGTTCGCCCTCGCCGCCTGCACGCAGGACGAACTTGCTGGCGATAACCGTCTGCCCGAAGGTGAATACCCCGTCGTCATCCGTGCCACCGGATTGTCCGTAGAGGCAACGCCGCTGGCAGCCCCTTCCACCCGTGCCGCTGTGGACGGCGACTGGCTGGGTGTCACTTCCGTGGCACTCAAGATGGGCGATGCGGTAAAGGAATACACCGTAACGGCTTCTACCGATTTCAAGAGTGCCACGCTTTCACGCGAGAACGACCCGCACTACTGGACCAGCCGCGACCCGATTACCGTATCGGCATGGTGGCCCTTCAACAATGCCAACATCACACAGATGCCTGCCGTGAAGGTGGCCGAAGACCAGAGTAAATTGGCTGACTTCCAGAACAGCGACTTCATCTCTGCTGAGAACCGGAAGGTGGAATTTAACAACCCGACTCTTGAATTTACCCACCGCACGGCACGCGTGACTATCGAACTGAAGCCCGGCACGGGATTCACGAGCGTCGCCGGTGCCACGGTGAGCCTCGTGAGCCTGTCCGCCGATAACGGCAACCCGACCGCCATCAAGACCTACAACGCAAGCGGCAACACCTACGAGGCACTGACCGCCCCGCAGACCGTTGCGGCAGGCAAGCCGTTCGTCAAGGTGGAACTCGGCAGCGGCACCTTCTACTTCCGTCCGCAGAACAACGTCGTATTAGAAGCGGGCAGCCGCTATAAATATACCGTCAAGGTGAACGCCACCGGCTTGACGTTAGAGGGTTGCACTATCGGTGAATGGGCTGACGGCGGCGGCGAGAGCGGCACAGCCGAGGATTTGGGCTACATCTACGACAGCAACACCAAGACCTACACGGTCTATAACGCAGACGGCCTGATGAATGTAGCCGAATTAGTGAACGGAGGTAAGACCGACATAAACATTACCCTCGACAAAAACATTGACCTCACAGGCAAAGGCTGGACGCCGATAGGCACAGACTACGACAACTCATACACCGGCACCTTCGACGGCGGCGGCCATACCATCACGGGGCTAACCGTTACGACAAATGACGAATATGCGGGTCTGTTCGGCTATCTCGGTAATTTCAATAATGGCGCCGCTACGGTGAAGAATGTGGTGATGGATGGCATACAGATAACATGCAATCACAGGTCGGGTTATGCCGGCGGCGTGGCAGGATATAGCTGGGGCACCATTGAAAACTGCTCGGTGTCGGGCAGCGTCAGCGGCACGATGTATGTCGGCGGTGTGGTGGGTGTTCAAAGGGACGGTTCCATCACCGGATGCAGTTCCTCTGCCACAGTGAAGGGAACGATCAAAGTCGGCGGCGTGGCAGGTCAGACGATTTTTGGTGCCACCTTGACCGCTTGCTATGCCACAGGCAACGTGAACATAGAAATAGACCGCACACAGGATATCTCTGGCGGCGGTCTGGTAGGATTCAACGACGGAATCAGCCTCCTTTCCTGCTATGCCACGGGCAACGTAACCAGTACTGGTAGTAGCACTGGCTATGTACATATCGGCGGCTTTTTGGGAGATAACTACATTACCGTGACCGCCTGCTATTGGAAGAACAATCATGAACAAGGTATCAGCTACAATAGGGGAAGCACCAATGTCACGAAGGTGGACGGCACTAACGTTACCTGGGAGAATGCCGTTGATGCCATGAACACCGCCTTGCAGAACGCAGGCTCAGAGTGGCGTTACGAACTTAACGGAGCATTGCCCACCTTGAGGAAGCAGTAAACCGTCGGGGGGAAAAGTTACGCCCGCAACGGAAAGAACCAGAGTAATAAAATAACAGATATTATGAGGATAAGATTTTTTGCACTTGCAGCGCTCGCCCTCTTATTGGGCGCCTGCACGCAGGACGAAGCGGGCTTCCTACCGGAAGGGGCGGAAGGCACACCCATCGTCTTCACCGCCACGGGGCTGAATCCCGCCGCGACAGCCACCGCCGGCACCCGTGCCCCCGCGAATGGCAATTGGACGGGTGTGCAGAGCGTGGCAGTTCTGATGGACGGCATGGTGAAGACGTACAACGTGACGCCCTCCACCGCCGACCCCACCAGCGCCACGCTGACCTCCACCGACCCGTACTACTGGACCAACCACAACGACATCACCGTCACAGCGTGGTGGCCCTACACCGCTGGCGAGACAACCCCACCTGCGGTAAAGGTAAAAGCCAACCAAAGTGCCCAGAAAGACTTTGAGACCAGCGACCTCATCGTAGCCGACGGACAGAAGGTGATCTACGGTAGCCCCACGCTCCGCTTCACCCACCGCACGGCGCGAGTGACCGTCGTTCTGACGGACTACACCGAGGGGCTGGCATCCGTGCAGTTGACGGGTCTCTCCACCGAAGGCGACAACCCGGATATAATCGTCCCGTATGACAAGGGCAGCAACACCTACACCGCCATCGTCGCCCCGCAAAGTGTGGCAGCTGGCACAGCCTTCATTACCAGCACCTTCACTAACGGCAAGACCTTCGTTTATAAGATGAAGAATGCTACCGACTGGCAGGCGGGCGGTGAATATACCTACACCGTCTCCCTCGCTGCGGCAAAAGGCTATATCATAGAGGACGACGGCAGCTACACCGTGACCTCCGCCGATGGTCTGATGAATATAGCCGAATTAGTGAACGGAGGTAAGAGCAACATTAACATTACCCTCGACACTGACATTGACCTCACAGGCAAAGACTGGACACCGATAGGCACAGACTACGACAACTCATACAAAGGCACCTTCGACGGTGGCGGCCATACCATTACGGGGCTGACCTTTACGACAAATGACGAATTTGCGGGTCTGTTCGGCTGGCTCAATAGAGCTGGTACGGTGAAGAACGTGGTGATGGAGGGCGTACAGATAACAAGCAATCAAATATATGGCGGCAGTATTGGCGGCGTGGTAGGATATAGCTGGGGCACCATTGAAAACTGCTCGGTGTCGGGCAGCGTCAGCGGCACGGTGTATGTCGGCGGTGTGGTGGGTGCTCAAATAGGCGGTTCCATCACCGGATGCAGTTCCTCTGCCACAGTGAAGGGAACGGTCGATGTCGGCGGCGTGGCAGGTCAGACGAATTCGAGTGCCACCCTGACCGCTTGCTATGCCACGGGCAACGTGACCATAGAAATAAACCCCGCAAAGAATATCGCTGGCGGCAGTCTGGTGGGAATGAACGCAGGAATCAGCCTCCTTGCCTGCTATGCCACGGGCAACGTAACCAGTACGGGTAGTAGCACTGGCCAAGTACATATCGGCGGCTTTTTGGGAAATAACTACACCACCGTGACCGCCGGCTATTGGAAGAACAATCATGAACAAGGCATCGGCTACAATAGGGAAAGCACCGGAGCCACGAAGGTGGACGGCTCTGTCGTTACCTGGCAGAAAGCCGTCGATGCCATGAACACCGCCTTGCAGAACGCAGGCTCAGAGTGGCGTTACGAACTTAACGGAGCATTGCCTACCTTGAGGAAGCAGTAAACCGTTGCGGGCGGAAAAGTTCCGCCCGCAACGAACATTAACCGAAGTATAACCCCAATAAAAAAAGGAGGACGTGCTGGAACACACGGAGAATCCACCATATAGGTTTTGGCATCAAGGCATTGTTAATAATAATATAGACTCCAGTGTAAATATGGAAACTGTAAGCCGGACATTGTCAAGATTGGTGCTCATTAAAGGCAACAAATCAAGTAATTAAATTAAAAACATGGGACTTTTTCACAGAGACAAGAAAAATAATGACGATGAGCCGGACAGTGTTCAAACCAATTCATTCTCTGATATTATGAATGGTTTGCAATACGCCGTAAACTGTGCACAAGATACATTGCAGAATCATCAGATACAAAATCTGACCAGACTTTTTGAAGGAACAAATGCAAATAACGCAAATACGTTCCAATCGAAAAAAATCATGGTTGGAGACAAGACTATTGATATTCCACTTATAGCTTTGATATCCCATCATTATCTTGCGATGGATAATGTGCAGATAAAGTTCAAGGCGAAGGTCGGAAGCGTGGAATCACAGATTCCAGAAAACAACTTATTGTTATCCAGCCCACAAAGAGCCAATCTCCAGATGCAGATGAGCAACATAAAACCGGATGCGGATGATGTCATGGAGGTTTGCGTCAATTTTAAGGTTCAGGAGACTCCGGAGAGCATTTCCCGAATTATTGACGATTTTGTAAAAAATATCTAACAATTTTAAAATTCAAATGTTATGGCAGAAGAAATAAAGAACCAAGGGCAACAAGAAAATGCGGAAAACTTGAATGAAAATGTAAGCGGACAGGCGAAAGAAATTATCTCCGCTGCATTGGAAGAGACTCAAAACAGAGAAACTTCTCCAGTTCTTAAAGCAGATTCAAACGTGACTGACAAATTCAAGGGGCTTCCCATGCGGGAACTTATTGCAGCTCCACTTATTGCAGCAGCCGAAGCACAACAGGAATTGGCAGCGACAGCATGGAATTTCTACCAGCAAATTGCATTTGATAGTAAAAGCGGCAATAAAGCGCGTATATTGGAATTCGATGTCGAAAGACCGATACAGCAGGATAGAAAAATGACAACAATGTCACAAAGTGTCAAGGCTCCGTTTATAGGATTGGTGCCTATTCCTTCCCTGCTCATAGATCGCGTGGATGTCGATTTCCAGATGGAGGTTACCGATACATCAAACGTAAAAAGCACTACCAACGCAGAAGTAGAGGCAAAAGCTTCTGCAAAACATTGGTTTATAAATGCGGAAATCAGCGGCAAAGTCACGACCGCCCGCGAGAACACCCGCATGACCAACCAAACGGCAAAATACCAGATACATGTGACAGCCAGTCAGCAGCCGCAGACCGAAGGTCTATCTAAACTGATGGATATAATGGCATCATGTATCGAGCCTATAACAAACGAAAGTAACAGTAAGTAAATATATGAATTTGATTCAAGCATTAAGATTGCCAAACAGTCAAGCAGTAATGACAAATATTGCACGGTTTCATTATCAAAATATTTATAATATAAGTTTGAGTCCTCCGATTGTCACGCAAAGTAATTTGACATTTCAAATAAAAGGATATACCCGTAACTATCGTTTTCTTAGATTAGACTATGCCTGTGTCATATATATTGCGGATAGAATAGCAGTCGTTGCTTCAAATGGCATAGATACTTTAAGTTCAGGTTTTTCGGGGTGTTATATGGCCAGTTTTAGGCACAATGGCATTAGGTATGTTGCTCATATTCCAACGCCTAACAATAGTATTAAAACATCATGGAATCAGGCGGTTCAAAATCGAATAATAGATAATGTTGTTCTTTTTAAACCTACTGAAGGATTGGCGAGAATCCCAGGAACCATTGGTATTTGGGGAATTATAACATTTAACGATAGATGTTATCGGCTTGATGTAAATGAAAACGCTCCTCCAAGTCAAGCCATACGTGGCCAAAGAATTTTTAACTCAATCCCGGGAAATCCCATGCTAACAGAAATTCCACCTATCGCCGGTGGTCAGATGCCTTAATAATTATAACAATTGTAAATAAGGAAAGAATGGTTGTTTCATTGAGGAGTAGAATTCTATTCGGATATATAATTCTGGTGGCGGTCATAGGCAGCATGGCCGCCATTCTCATCCATGAACCTGCGAAGTTCCACGACCTATATGCGTATGTTGAATAACGGTATTTACACAAACAGCAAATGAGCGAACAATTCGTTACCACTACCAAGCATTTCCGCAAGCTGCTTGCCGCAGGCTATCTGTTGATAGTCCTGCTGGTGGGCGGCATCATCTGCACGTGGCTCGGAGAATGGCGCGACTTGGAGTTGCTGGAACGGGAGAACCGTGAAATCAACCGCTTCCGCAAGGAAACACACGATGCGTATGTGGGTGTGGTGGAGTTGTCTCTTTTGGGCGAGTCGGTGCTGGAATGGGACGATAAGGATGTGGCGGCATACCGGCGGCAACGGATGACGGTGGATAGTATGCTTTGCCGCTTCAAGAGCCATTACGAATCGGTGCGCATAGACAGCGTGCGCCACTTGCTGGAGGACAAGGAAAAGCGGCTGTGCGCCATCATGGAGGCTCTGGAACAACAGGCGGACATCAACCGCCGGATAGCCAAGCAGGTGCCGGTGATAGTGCAAACGAGCAGGCAGGAAGAGCCGAAGAAACAGAGGAGGAAAGGTTTTCTCGGGTTGTTCGGCAAGAAACAGGAAGCACCTCCGACGACGACCACCACGATGCTCTACACACTGAACCGTGATATGATAGCGCAACAACGTGCCCAAAGCCATCGTCTGTCGGAATATGCCGACAGCCTTGCCAGCCGCAATGCGGAACTGAACCGCCAACTGCAAACCCTTATCCAGCAGATGGACCACAAGGTGCAGGCTGACTTGCAGGAACGGGAGGCGGAAATATCCGCCATGCGCGAAAGATCGTTCTTGCAGGTAGGTATCATAACGGGTGTCATGCTGCTGTTGCTTATTATTTCATACATCATCATTCACCGCTATGCCACCCGCATCAAGCAGTACAAACATAAGACAACAGATTTAATCGGGCAACTGCAAAAGTCCGTAAAACAAAACGAATCGTTGATAGCCTCACGCAAGAAAGCGATGCACACCATCACCCACGAGCTACGCACACCACTGACTGCCATACATGGATATGCGGAACTGATGCAGGACAACGAAGAAGAAAAGATAAGCGGTTATGCGGACAATATCCTGCAAGCCTCCAAGAGAATGACCGACATGCTCAACTCCCTGCTTGACTTCTTCCGCTTGGACAGCGGCAAGGAACAGGCGAATGTCCGTCCGTTTCGTTTGGAAAACATCGCGGAGCTGTTGCAAACGGAGTTTACGCAACAAGCAGAAGCAAAAGATCTTAAACTTACCATCGAGTGCCCGGAGGGTATTATCCTGAATGGCGACAAGGAGCGCATCATACAGATATGCGACAACCTGCTGGGCAATGCCGTCAAGTTCACGAATGTCGGAAGCGTTTCACTTGTCATAAGTTATGACGGCAATAGGCTGACCCTTGTAGTAGAGGACACCGGAACCGGCATGAGTGCGGAAGAACAACAGCGAGTGTTCGGAGCGTTCGAGCGGCTTTCCAACGCCGCAACGCAAGACGGTTTCGGATTGGGGTTAAGCATTGTGAAACAGATTGTCGGTATGCTTGGCGGCACTATACGCTTGGAAAGCGAAAAAGGAGAAGGCAGTCGTTTTACTGTGGAGTTGCCAATGAACACTGCCGATATTGGTATT
>CDYU01043285.1_pt1 | contig 17122 bp, 10 predicted proteins | sample 480701 | NCBI WGS metagenome assembly CDYU01 (sample SAMEA3182105, study PRJEB8094) | gut metagenome | biome: human; feature: gut; material: Stool; isolation source: human stools | place: Canada | collected 2013-02-26 | reverse complement strand
GCGTAGCGCTGCTACGCTGCGTTTCATTCGCGTTAGCCAGCGCGAAAAATTCGCTTCGCATCTTGGCGCATTCTCATTTGGAAATAGTATAATCACATCAAAAAGGGCGGTTCGGAAGGTAACTCCGAATCGCCTTTTCGTATACCGTTTCCATCAATTAACACGCGGAAAAAGTATGCAAGAGCGCTCAACTCAATCGCGAAATGGGTGTCGAGAGGGTCGAAGAACCTTCGCGGGTGCAGGGCAGAGCCCTGCCGGAGTCCAGAGGCAGCGCCTCTGGCGGGTTCAAGGGCAGCGCCCTCGGGGTCTCCTTACTCCACCGTCACCGATTTTGCCAGATTGCGCGGCTTGTCAACGTCGCAGCCGCGGCTGACCGCCATGTAGTAGGCGAACAGCTGCACGGGGATAATTGCCAGCAGAGGCAGCAAGTCCGACGCAGCGTCCGGGATGACCCAGAGTTCGTCCGCATCCTTCGCGGCGCGGTCGCGCAGGGCTTCCGGGCAGACGATGAGGACTTTCGCGCCGCGGCTCTTTACTTCGCGCACGTTCGACAGCGTTTTATCTGCCAGATGCTCCTGCGTCAGCAGCGCGCAGACCAGCGTGCCCTGTTCAATCAGCGCGATTGTGCCGTGCTTCAGTTCCCCCGCCGCATACGCTTCGGACATGATGTAGCTGACTTCCTTCAGTTTCAGCGACGCTTCCATTGCCAGCGCGTTATCCAGCCCGCGCCCGATGTAGAATACATGCTGACGGTCGTGGTACAGGCTGGAGAAGCGCTGCACCGCGGGTTCGAGCGCCATCACCTGCTCCGCCAGTGCGGGAATGTCCGCCATCTGCCGCAGAAGCTCCGATGCTACGCTCTCCGTCAGATGTCCGCGCTTCACGCCGAGGTCAATCGCCAGCAGCACCATCATTTCCACTTGCGTGATGTATGCTTTTGTGCTTGCGACGGCGATTTCCGGCCCCGCGTAGGTGTACATGACGCAATCCCCGGCGGTGCGGGCAATCGACGAGCCGACGACGTTCGTCAGCGACATCACTTTCGCGCCCAGCCGCTCCGCCTCGCGCATGGCGGCCAGCGTGTCCGCCGTTTCGCCGCTCTGCGAAATGGCAAGGAAGCAGTCGCCTGCGCCCAGAATCGGGTTGCGATAGCGGAACTCGGATGCTACATCCACCACCACAGGCAGCCGCGCCAGTTTCTCGATTACATATTTGCCGACAACACCCGCGTGGTATGCCGTGCCGCAGGCGACAATCGTCAGCGTGCGCAGGGAATTCGCTTCTTCCGCCGAAATCGGGAACGCGCCGGGGCGAATCGCCATTTTTTCTGCGTCCACATGGGCGGAAAACGTCTTTTTCAGCGCGGCGGGCTCTTCGTGAATCTCCTTGAGCATGAAGTGCGCATAGCCGCCTTTTTCCGCCGCTTCAACGTCCCAATCAACGTGAATGGGCTTGAGCGCGCGCTCGTTGCCGAAATGGTCGTACACGCGTACGCCGCTCCGGGTCAGCACGGCGACTTCGCGTTCATCAAGCAGCTCCACCGTCCGCGTGTGGCGAATCAGCGCTGGAATGTCGCTGCCGACGTACTGTGCGCCGTCCGACAGCCCGACGACAAGCGGGGAATCCTTGCGCGTGCAGTAGAGCGTATCCGGCGCTTCGGCGTTCAGAACGCACAATGCGTAGCTGCCTTCGAGCATCGTCTGCGCGTGCAGAATGGTCGAGAGCATGTCGCCGTCGTAAAGCGTATGCAGCAGATGGGCGATTACCTCCGTGTCCGTTTCGGATACGAACACGCAGCCCTTCGCCTTCAGCTGAGTGCGCAGCTCCTCGTAGTTCTCGATGATGCCGTTGTGGACGACGGCGATATGCCCTTTCATGTCCGTGTGCGGATGGGCGTTGATGTCGTTTGGTTCGCCGTGGGTTGCCCAGCGCGTGTGACCGATGCCGATGGTGCCGGGCAGGGGATTTGATGCCACCCGCGCGGCAAGGTTCGCCAGCCGTCCCTTCGCCTTGCTTAGCCGAATAACGCCGCCGTCCATGACCGCAATGCCCGCGCTGTCATAGCCGCGGTACTCCAATCGGGAAAGTCCGTCCAATAAAATGTCCTGCGCCTGCTGCGCGCCAATATAGCCAACGATGCCGCACATAGGGAATCGCTCCTTCCAAGTCGAATAAGACGTTATAATACAAGTTCAACCTGTTGTATTATACGCTGATTTCGATGAAAATGCAACACCCATGTGCGTCTTTTTTTACGGGTCAGGAAAAACGCCGTTTTGCAGCACTTTTTCGGGGTCAACCGCCGTATCGCCGACGACAATCCGCAGGTGCAGGTGCGCTGGAAGGTCATATTCCTCCGGCATCGTGCGCCCGATGAAGCCAATCGTCTGCCCAGCGCGAACCGGATCGCCCGCGCGAATCGCGTAGAGCATCGACAGGTTCGCATAGCGCACGAGGACGCCGCCGTGGTCGATTTCCGCATACGCGCCGAAAATGCCGCTGTCCGCACAATTGATGACGGTGCCATCCGCCATGGCGCTGACTTTCGCACCCTCCGCACCAGCGTAATCCGCCGCATCGTGCAGCGCCCACAAGCCCGTGGTGCTGCTTTGCCGCATCCGCGTGTTGTCGAAGGGACGCAGCAGCGTCATGCTTTCGAGCGGCGTGGTAACGCTGCGGACGGTGGGGGAGACTGTCGGCGCGGGCGTGGCGGTCTGCGCACTGTCAAGCGACTGCTGGAGCAGCTGCGCAGCGGATATGTCGCCGGAGATGGGCGGGGTCGGCGTGACGCGTGCGAATTCCGCCTGCCGCGTCCACAGCGCCGTGCCGACAATCACCGAGACGCATAGCAGCGCCATCAGCAGAAATGTCCACTGCTCCCGGCGCAGATGCAGCGCGCGGAAAAGTGAACGAAAATGACGGTCAGCCATGAGAAAATCACCTCAACCATGCCGTGTAGGGCGTTTTCTCCTATTATGAACCGGAGAAACCTGTTTTATCCATCCGCGTCAGCTGCGTGCCGGGGTAGTAGTGCGCCAAAATCTCCGCGAAATCCGCGCCGTCCGCCGCCATTGCCTGTGCGCCTGCCTGCGATAAGCCGACGCCGTGCCCGTATCCGACGGTGTGGAAAACGATGCGGTCGCCATCCGCCTCCCAAGTAAAATAGGTGCTTCGCAAGGAGAGCACTTTGCGGAAATCAGCGCCGCGGACAGTTTGACTGCCAACCAGCAGCGTCGCGACGCGCCCGGAAGCGGTCGTGGATTGCAGACGAATCGCGCTGGGCAGCGTGTCCGCCGTCACGCCGCAGCCGGGAAAAGCGCGCAGGAGCAGATCTGCCGCTTCCTCGCAGGAGAAGGATGTGTCGGCGCGGAATCCGGCGTACCCCTCTTCGCCGGGACTGTCTACGCTGACCAGATACGGCTTGGCGGATGCGAACACGGCGGCGGCATCTTCAGTTTTTCCGCCGGAACAGGCGTGGTACAGCACCTCGATGGGCAAGCCGCCGCTGGTGAGCAGCAAGCCGTCTGTTGCGCGGACCGCGCGGTCAATGCGCGCGCGGAGGACGACGTACTCGCTGCCCCAGCGGGCTTGCAGCTGCGCATCCGTCTGGTACGCCTGACAGCACGCGCTGTCCGTGCAGATATCGCAGTCCGGGTGGCGGACGCACCCGTTTCCGCCGAACGCGCGGCTCTGCGCGACGGCACGCGTCCGGGCGGCAATGGCTTGACATTTGAGCGCTTCCGGCGCGTAATTCGCGGGCATCTCTGCCGCTAATGCGCCGAAAACGTAGTCTTCCAGCGGCAGCAGGCGGATTTCCTCCGCATCGGCGAAGTAGACCCGAAGTGTTAAGCCGCTGTCAAGCGCGGAATCGGTCGGCGCGGCACAGGAAGAAAGCATCAGGATACACACAAGAAACGACAACAGCTGTTTTTGTTTCATGGGCACACAACCTTTTCGCAGAAATTTCGGGAAATGTTCGGATTGCACAAATCGCCGCACGGGGGAAACAGTTTTCGCTCCGACGGCGCAAAACCAGTTTATGCGCGGAAAATTTCGTGCATGAGCAGGAATTTATGTCGGCAATGGCGAAATACTTACCGCATCGTCTACGGTCAAAATGAACGCACTTTCCGAAAATCACAAAAAATGCAGGAGAAAATGCTGAATATGACTTGACGAAAATGCATAAAAGTGATTCAATAGTAAGTGAAAAGAGTGAAGAAAGCAAACGCGGCTCTCCGTGATTGCAGGCGGAGGAACGCAACGCAAGCAAAGGCAGGTGTAACTATGCGCTACAACGGCCCGACCGCCGCGGTGCGGGATCAGTTCCATCAGGGAACGAACCGCAGAGCCTATGAGATGCTCGGCGCGCACCCGGTGACGCAGGACGGACAGGAAATGTGGCATTTCGCTGTCTGGGCGCCGAACGCACGGGCAGTTTCTCTCATTGGCGAATTCAACCAGTGGGACAGAAAAAAAACGCCCATGCAGAAGGTCTACGACGGTACATGGGAAGTGCGGCTGCCCGCGGAAACCTTCGACGTGAAGAGTGACCCGAAACGCTATGATTATCCCGACGCTGCAAAGAAACTGACAACCTACAAATATTGCATTCAGGCGCAAGACGGGACGTGGCAGGACAAGGCTGACCCCTATGGGTTCGCCATGCAGATGCGCCCCGACACTGCCAGCCGTATTTACGACCTGAGCGGCTACCGCTGGGGCGACGCAGACTGGATGGAGGCGCGCAAGTCCTACGACCCGTACCACAGTCCGGTGAACATCTACGAAATGCACCTCGGCTCGTGGCGGCGGCACAAGGACGGCACGTTCCTGACCTATACGGAGATTGCCGAACAGCTTGTGCCGTACCTCAAAGAAATGGGCTACACGCATGTGGAGTTCATGCCGGTGATGGAGCATCCGCTGGATATGTCGTGGGGCTATCAGGTGTCCGGCTACTATGCGGCGACGGCGCGCTTCGGCGAACCGAAGGAGCTGATGGCGCTCATTGACGCGCTGCATCAGGCGGGCATCGGCGTGCTGCTGGACTGGGTTCCCGCGCATTTCCCGCGTGACGCAATGGGACTGCGCCGCTTCGACGGTACGCCCTGCTATGAGCATCCCGATCCCCGGCGCGGCGATATGCCGCAGTGGGGGACGCACATGTTCGACTACGCGCGCGGCGAGGTCAACTCGTTCATGCTCTCCAACGCCTGCTTCTGGCTGGAGTGGTATCACGCCGACGGGCTGCGTGTGGATGCAGTCACGTCCATGCTGATGTACGACTTCTGCCGTGAGCCGGGGCAATGGCTGCCCAACAAGTACGGCGGACACGAGAATCTCGATGCCATTGCTTTCCTGCGCCGGATGAATGAAACCGTCTACCGTGATTTCCCCGGTGTGATGATGGTGGCGGAGGAATCCAGCGCCTACCCGATGGTCACGCGCCCGATTTATCTGGGCGGGCTGGGCTTCGGGTTCAAGTGGAACATGGGCTGGATGAATGATATGCTGGCGTATATCAAGCTCGACCCGGTCTACCGCAAGTATCACCACGACAAGCTGACGTTCTCGCTGATGTACGCCTTTTCGGAGAATTACATCCTGCCGTTTAGCCACGACGAGGTGGTACACGGCAAGCACTCGATGCTGGACAAGCAGCCGGGCGACTTGTGGAAGAAGTTCGCAGGACTTCGCGCACTGTATGGCTACACGATGGCGCATCCGGGCAAGAAGCTGCTGTTCATGGGCGGCGAGTTTGGGCACTTCATCGAGTGGAAGTATGACGACCAGCTGGACTGGTTCCTGCTGCTGTACGAGAATCATCCGCAGGTGCAGCAGTGCTGCAAGCGCCTGAACGAAATCTACCGCACGACGCCCGCGCTCTACCAGATTGATGACAGCTGGGACGGCTTCCAGTGGATTCAGGCGAACGACAGCGATAACTCCATCGTTGCGTTCCTGCGCACGGATAAGCGGGGCAACTCGCTCCTGTGCGTGACGAACTTCACGCCCGTGTTCCATCCGCAGTACCGCATTGGGCTGCCGCAGATGGGTACGCTGACGGAGTGCTTCAACACCGACCGCAAGGAATACGGCGGCTCGAATCAGTACAACAACTGGGCGATTCGCACGGAAGAAGAGCAGCTGCAGGACTTCCAATACAGCTGCGATATCTGCGTGCCGCCGCTCGCAACGGTGTACTTCACCTATCAGCGCGACCCGCTGCCGGAGAAGGCGAAGAAAGCGCGCGTTATCCCGGAAATCGCGGATGTGCCGCCAAAGAAAGCATCCCAAACGGCAAAGAAACCGCAGCCCCTGCCGGAAAAGTCCGCCGGCAAAGCCAATTCCATTTCCATCGGCTGAATCGGCGCTCGCCGCAATCAGGGGAGGAGCGAAAGCGCTGTTTCACATACATCACCGTGCCACCTGATGCACCGAGGGCGGCGCGAATCCTGCACGGTCGGTGCGCTTCGCAAGAAACAAGGATGAAGGAGCGTGTTCTCATCATGAAAAAGAAGACCTGTGTTGCCATGCTGCTGGCAGGCGGACAGGGCAGCCGTCTGGGTGTCCTGACTAAGAAGGTGGCAAAGCCGGCTGTTCCCTACGGCGGCAAGTACCGCATCATTGACTTCCCGCTGTCCAACTGCACCAACAGCGGCATTGACACCGTGGGCGTGCTGACGCAGTATATGCCGCTGGAACTGAATTCCTATATCGGCTCCGGCGCACCGTGGGATTTGGACTTGTCCACCGGCGGCGTGTTCGTCCTGCCGCCCTATCAGACGGGCAAAACGGGCGACTGGTATCGCGGCACGGCAAATGCCATCTATCAGAATATGGCGTTTATCGAGCAGTATGACCCGGATTACGTCCTGATTCTTTCCGGCGACCATATTTATAAGATGGACTACAATGCCATGCTGCAGTACCACATCCGCAAAGGCGCGGATGCGACGATTGCTGTGCGCCCTGTGCCGTGGGAAGAAGCGAGCCGCTTCGGCATCATGAATACGGACGCGGACGACAACATTGTTGAATTTGAAGAAAAGCCCAAGCAGCCCAAGTCCAACAAGGCGTCCATGGGCATTTACATCTTCTCGTGGGCGAAGCTCCGCGCGTACCTGACCGCGGACGAGGCAGACAAGACGTCCGCCAACGACTTCGGCAAGAACATCATCCCCGCGATGCTGAACGACAAGCAGGTCATGGTGGCATACAACTTCGAGGGCTACTGGAAGGACGTTGGCACGATTGAATCCCTGTGGGAAGCGAACATGGACTTGCTCAGCGTGCCCATGCCGATTGACCTGCACGACAAGAAGTGGCGCATCTATGCCAAGAATCCGGGCCTTGCGCCGCACTACATCGCCAAGGGCGCTGTCGTGAGCGATTCGCTGGTTACGGAAGGCTCGGAAGTCTACGGCTCTGTGCAGCACTCCGTGATTTTCGCAGGCGTGACCATTGAAGAGGGTGCAAGCGTCATTGACTCGGTTGTCATGCCCTATGCGGTCATCAAGCGCGGCGCGGTTGTCCGTCGGGCGATTGTGGCGGAGAACGCCGTGATTGGTGCGGGCTGCATGGTCGGCGAAGAGACGGGCAATATCGCCGTCGTCGGTCAGGGCGTCACCCTTCCCGCCGGTGTCAGCGTGACCGCGGGTCAGCAGGTGGACGAAAACACCAAATTCTGATAATCACAGCAGCGGAAAGGATGTAAGAAAATGAAAAACGTAATGGGTGTTATCTACACCGGCGAAAATGACGCCAATCTGCGCGAGCTGACCCTGACCCGCGCCATCGCGGCGCTGCCTGTGGGCGGCCGCTACCGCGTCATTGACTTCCTGCTGTCCTCGATGGTCAACGGCGGCATCAAGAACGTCGGCGTTATCATGCAGAAGAATTATCACTCCCTGATGGATCACATCGGCTCCGGCAAGGAGTGGGATCTGCACGGGAAGAATGACGGCCTCAAGGTGCTGCCGCCGTTCCTGACGCGCGAGAATGTTGGCGTGTACTCTGGTATGCTGGATGCGCTGCGTTCCAACACCAACTATCTCTCCCGCTCCAAGCAGGAATATCTGGTGCTGAGCAACTCCACCATCATCTACAACGCGAATATCGCGGAGTTTGTGGCGTATCATCAGAACAGCGGCGCGGACATCACCATCATGTACACCGCTGATCCGAACATGCAGCGCGACGAACTGGGCTGCTATCTGGCGGTGGACGAAAGCGGCATGGTGACGGACATGGAAGTTGATCCGACGCATCCGAACCTGCCGCTGACGAGCATGGAGGTCGTCGTGATGAAGCGCGAGCTGCTACGCACGCTGGTGGACAAGGGCGTGGCGCACGGCTATCATGACTTCAACCGTGATGTGCTGCTCCGTCTGGTGACGGAAGGCACGGCGCGCGTGAATGCGTGGGCGTACACTGGCCTGTGCTGGCGCATGGACTCCGTGCAGAGCTACTTCAAGTTCAATATGGATATGCTGGATACCCAGATTCGCCATCGCCTGTTCACGGCGGAGCTGCCTGTGTACACCAAGGTTCGCGACGAGATGCCCGCCCGCTATGGCGACAATGTGACCGTCGTCAACTCGCTGGTGGCGGATGGCTGCATTATCGAAGGCACGGTGGAGAACTCTGTGCTGGCGCGCGGCGTGCGCATTGCCCCCGGTGCGCATGTGAAGAACTGCATCATCATGCAGGATGGCCAGGTGCACAACGACGCTTCCATCGAAAACTGCATTCTGGACAAGCAGACGGTCATCAAGCGCAGCGCGCGGCTCATCGGCCCGGCGGCGTACCCGATTGTTATCGCGAAGAATGTCGTCATTTAATCTACGAATCGCCTAAATCGAATTGACGCGGTTCGGATTTGCAAACCGCGCCAATATGTGCTATACTGTTGGTGCGGTTTTTTGGATACGCTTTTCAGATTCGCCTGAGCCATCTGCTCGCGCCTTTTTCCTTCCTGCGTCCGGTCGTTCCACTTAGCGTAGTGCTGCTACGCTGCGTTTCACTCCCGTTAGCAGGAAAGAAAAAATTCGCTTCGCATCTTGGCTCATTCTCATCTGAAAATCATATCTGAGCTTAATTCGCTGAATTTCCCTGATTGTTTTTCCCTTGCCCCCGGCAGGAAATATTTCTGATGGAGGATAGAAACGATGAAAATTCTCTTTACGGCGAGCGAGTGCGTCCCGTTTATCAAGACTGGCGGTCTGGCGGACGTTGTCGGCGCGCTGGCGCCTGTTCTGGCGAAGCAGGGTCACGACGTGCGCGTGATGCTGCCCCTGTATGCGGCGGTGCCGAAGCAGTATGTTGACCAGATGACCCATGTGACCGACTTTGAGGTCGCGCTGGGCTGGCGTCGTCAGTACTGCGGCATTGAGCTGCTGGAAAAGGACGGCGTGAAGTTCTACTTTGTGGATAACAAGTTCTATTTCGGCCGTCCGTATATCTACGGCATGGGCGGCGACGAGTACGAACGCTTTGGTTTCTTCTGCCGCGCGGCGCTGAACGCCCTGCCGCTGCTGGACTTCCAGCCCGACGTGATTCACGCGCATGACTGGCAGTCCGGCATGGTGCCCGCACTGCTGAAAATTCAGTATGCGCACCTGCCGTTCTTCGCGAATATCAAGACCATGTTCACCATCCACAACCTGCAGTATCAGGGCGTGTTCGGCATCCGCGAAGTGCAGGACGTGCTGGGTCTGGGCGACAGCCTGTGGACGGACGACAAGCTGGAATGCTACGGCTGCGCGAACTTCATGAAGGCTGCGCTGGTGTATTCCGACATCATCACCACCGTCAGCCCGTCTTATGCCGAGGAAATTCAGACGGCGTACTACGGCGAGCGGCTGGATGGTCTGCTCCGCGCGCGCAAGCGTGAAGTGTTCGGCGTGCTCAATGGCATCGACATGGCGGACTACAATCCCGCGACGGACGCGCGCATTCCGGCGGAATATACCGCGGATGACCTGTCCGGCAAGGCAAAGTGCAAGGCGGAATTGCAGGAGAAGCTCGGTTTGACCGTTGACCCGAATGTGCCGATTATCGGCATGGTGGGCCGCCTGAGCAGCCAGAAGGGGCTTGACCTTGTGGACTACATCATCGGCGACCTGATGAGCGAGAACGTGCAGCTGGTTGTGCTGGGCATGGGCGAGAGCCGCTATGTCAATCTGTTCTCGTGGGCAGAGGGCGAGTTCAAGGGCAAGGTCGCGGCGCGGTTTGCGATGGACCACGCGCTGGCGCATCAAATCTACGCGGGCTGCGACATGTTCCTTATGCCCAGCCAGTTCGAGCCGTGCGGCTTGAGCCAGCTGATTGCCCTGCGCTACGGCACAGTGCCGATTGTCCGCGAGACGGGCGGTCTGCGCGACACGGTGCTGTCCTACAACGAGTACACCGGCGACGGCAATGGCTTCACGTTCTTCAATTACAACGCCAATGACATGCTCAATGTCATCAACCGTGCCATCGACTACTACGAGAACCACAAGGATGTGTGGCACACGCTCCAGCAGCGCGGCATGACTGGCGATTACAGCTGGACGAACTCATCTAAGAAATATATGGAACTGTACGAAGGCTTGGTGAGCGGGCGTTTCGACCATGACTCCGCATCGAATCAGGAGAAGACATCTTCTGACGACGACGCGGAGGCGAACCCAGTGGTCGTCCCGTATCCGTATGAGAAGGAAGAACCCGTGAAGCCCAAGCGCGTCCGCCGCACGAAGGAGCAGATTGCGGCGGACAAGGCGGCGAAGGAAGCGGAGAAGGTCGCGAAGGCTGTTGAAGCGCCTGCAAAGCCTGCCCGCAAGCGCCGCACGAAGGCGGAGATTGAAGCGGAGAAGGCGGCAAAAGCTGCTGCGGCGGAAGTGACCGCGGAAGCCCCCGCGAAGCCCGCCCGCAAGCGCCGCACGAAGGCGGAAATCGAGGCGGACAAGGCGGCGAAGGAAGCGGCAAAGGCAGACAAACCCGCCCGCAAGCCGCGCGCGAAGAAAACGGAAACGCAGGAATAATCCGCATTATCCGACAGGCGTTCTGACCTGAACCCAACAGGTCGGAGCGCCTGCCTTTTTGTGCGTGACGGAAATTTCCAGCGCGGTTTGTTACAATCTGCATGACACGCCGGGCGCTTTCTGCTACAATGGAGGAGAAGTACCACCACAAGGAGGATTTTCCCGTGCAATTCCGATACCAGCGGGCGCTGTGCCTGCTTCTGATGCTTTTCCTGATTTTGTCGGCTGTACCCGGAACGTCCGGCTTACCCGCTGCGCTCGCCGAGGATACAGCGGATGTTGCCGTGCACTCCGCGCCGCTGGAGCGGAGCGCTGCTACACGCAACGGCATGGTGCGTGTGCGCCTGCTGTCCATTGGAAGCAATCCTGCGTCGCTCACAGTGACGGCAGTCGGCGCAATGGCGGTCAGCGGCGGGCAGACGATGGCGCTGGCGAATGGCGAGAAAGTCAGCATCAGCCACAGCAGCGCGACGGGCGAAATCCGCCTGACGCGGGGCGGCGAGACAGTCAGCATGGGGCGGGAGATGGCACTCAGGCGTCGGCAGACGGACGGCGGATTCCGCATTGCACAGGCAAGAAGACCGCAAAACGTCTACCCCGGTGACCTGCACCTTGTGTCGAAGCTGGAAAGCGGGACGTATCGGCTCTATGTCGTGGCGAACGTGTACATCGAATCGTACCTCTATGGCGTCGTGCCGTATGAAATGGGGGCCTCCTCGGCATTGGAAGCCCTGAAAGCACAGGCGGTTGCGGCGCGGACGTACACCCTGCGCGCAATGAATGCGAACGCATCGAAGGTCTACGACGTTGTGGACACGACCGCTGACCAGGTGTACAACGGCAGTCCGGCGGAGCGCGACCGGGCGGCGGAGGCGGTGGACGCAACGCGCGGCATCGTCGCCATGAACGACGGCAAGCTGACCGGGACGTACTACACCGCGTCCAACGGTGGGCAGACCGAATCCGCCCGCAACGCGTGGGGCTCATCCGGCGTGAATTACCTGACGGTTAAGGACGACCCGTTCGACCGCATGAACCCGTACAGCAGCACGCGCAAGATGACGATTTACGCTGCATTTTCCCACGCGAGCCAGAATCAAAGCCTGACGCGACTATTGCAGGCGAAAGCGCCGAATGCGACGATTCTGCGCATCGAGGCCGTTACGCCGCACACACCGAAGTATGCCGCACCCAGCCGCTTATATACGAAGCTGGATTTTGACGTGACGGCGCTTGTGGATGGCGAAACGCGCCGCCTGACGCTGACATTCGACATTTTCAGCGAGCTGGAAAGCGCACTCAATCTGTCCATTAACACGACGAAAAACGAACTCTGGTCGGTCAAGGCAGATGGGGAGACGTTCGTGCTGACCGTCAGGCGCTACGGACACGGCATCGGCATGAGCCAGCGCGGGGCACAGCAGATGGCGAACCTGGGCTATACATACGACCAGATTCTCGGCTTCTACTACGAGAACTGCGTGCGGATGCAGTACACCTTCACGCACACGATTCTGCCGCCCGTGGGCGACGCGCCCGTGACGGCGACTGAAGCCCCCGCGACGATTTCGCCCGCCGCGCCTAATCAGGCAATGGTGACGCTGGTGAATGTGGAGGACGTGCTGAACGTGCGCCTGACCGCCTCGGACAACGGCACACTGCTGACGACGCTGCCCGCCGGAACCGCCGTGACCGTGCTGGCAAAGGGCGAAAATTGGACGCTCATCCGCTTCGGGCGGATTGTCGGCTACGTCCGCACGGAAAATCTGACGTTCACCGGCACGCCGCCGACGCAGAGCGACGAAAACCCGACACCCATCACCCGCTGGGCGACCGTGACCGGCACGAATTCACTGAATCTGCGCGCGTCCGGCAGCTACGACGCGGCAGTGCAGTCCACCATCCCCGGCGGCGCGGTGCTGTGCGTGTTCGCGGTGGAGAACGGCTGGGCGAGCATACAGTATGGCGCGAAAACAGGATACTGCGCGGCGGAGTATCTCACGTTCAGCGATACTTATCCGGGCAAAACGAGCCAGACCGGGCGTTCTGCGATGGTCAGGACGGCGACAGCGCTTCGGGCGACCCCGTCTACTGCTGCAGTGGTGCTGATGAACCTGCCGCAGGGCGTTCAAATTGCCGTGCAGAGCAGCGACGGCAGCTGGTGCCGCGTGACGGCGGGCGGCATTGACGGCTATGTGCTGGCAAGCAGCCTTGATTTCAGCGCCGTCGGCATCGAATTGACGCCTGTGCCGACGACAAGCGGCGAACAGACCGCGATTGTCAATTCCACCGCCTCGACGCTCAACCTCCGGCAGGGCGCGGGCACAGAATACCCCGTGCTGGCGGAAATCCCGAAGGGAACGAGCATCATCGTCACGGCATACGGCGAAACGTGGTGTGCCGTTCGCTGGGGCAGCCTGACCGGGTACGTCATGACGCAGTACCTGCGCTTTGATGTGCCGACGGCGACGCCCACACCGGGCGGGACGCCCACACCGGGCGCAACGCCCGAACCGACGGCATCCCCCGAACCAAGCGAAGCGCCAACGCCTGTCCCAGCTGCGTCCGAACCGCCTGCGAAGGTGGAGGATGATGTGTCAGCTGGCAGCTACGTTGCGTGGGTGAGTGCGGACAATGCGCCACTTCGTCAGGCGATGGCTGTGGATGCGGCAGTACTGGCGACAATCCCGCGAGGAACGCAGGTGACGGTGCTTGCACAGAGCGGCAATTGGTGCTATGCCTCGGTCGGGCAGATGACGGGCTATTTCACGGCGGATGCGCTCTCCTGCGAGCAGCCGGACGCGCCGCTGGGGCAGAAATACGTCAGCACAAAGTCGGATTCGCTGGCGATGCGGCAGTCGCCCAATACGGGCGCGGCGATTGTGCAGTGGCTTCCGCGCGGCGCACTGGTGACATTCATTTCGCAGGAAAACGGCTGGAGTTACATCCGCTACGGCGGCAAAGAGGGCTACTGCGCGTCGCAGTATTTGAGCGACAGCGCGCCCGGTGCGGTCGTCATCAGCGATACGCCGATTCTGGACGTGACGCTGGAAAAAGTGACTGGGTGGACGGCGAGCATCCGCCAAGCAGAAACACTCTACCAGTGGTGCAGCGCCGATGCGCCCGAAACGGCGAAAGTCGAAGCGAATTTGGTGCTGACCGTGCTGGAAAAGGGCGAAATCTGGTGCCGTGTGCGGACAGAAGAAGGAGAGGAAGGCTATTGTCTGACAAGCCGATTGACGCTGATTGCGCCGGAAAACTGACCATCCTGCCCGGCGAACGGGTGGACGAATTGCAGCAGGCTGGGCTGCGCATCCTGCAAAAGGAGCAGGGCTTCCGCTTCGGCATGGATGCCGTGCTGCTGTCGAGCTTCGTGCGGGCGGAAAGCCGCGACCGCTGTGCTGATTTCGGCACGGGGACAGGTATCCTGCCGCTGCTGCTGGCAGGCATGGGGCACGCGAAAAGCGTCGATGCGTTTGAAATTCAGCCGGATATGGCGGATATGGCGCGGCGGAGCGTGCAGCTCAACGGGCTGGAACATATCATCCGCATCCACGCCCTGCCGGTGGAGAGTGCCGACGAGGTGCTTGCGCCCGGAAGCATCGACGTAATTGTGTGCAATCCGCCGTATGGGCATCATGGCACGACACTGCCGAATCCGGCGCAAACGCTGTCCTTGGCGCGCCATCAGCAGAAAAGTGGGCTGACGGCATGGTTCAAGATGGCGTATCAGCTGCTGCGCGGCAAGGGGCGGATGGCGGTCATCTACCCGGCAGCGCGGATGCTGGAAGTAATGAAGGACATGGAGAAGGCCGGGCTTGCGCCGAAGCGGTTCCAGCTGATTTACCCCTCGGCGCAAAAGGCGGCGAATCTGGTGATGATTGAGGCGCTCAAGGATGCGCGCCCGATGCTGCACCCTGAACCGCCGCTGATGATTTACGAGCCGGACGGCACACTGACCGCGCCGCTGCGGAAGATTTACGCCATGGAGCGTGCATCAGGGGTTCATGCGGGCGACGGCGAAATTCAGCACGCCCGCGAACGTCACCCACAGCAGGTACGGCACGAGCAGCCATCCGGCAAGGGGCTTCTGCTGCCCGAACTGCACCGCCATGATGAAAACCAGGCAGAGCAGCAGAATCAGCCAAAAGAAGGAAAGCCCAAGTGCTTTCAGGATAAAGAACAGCACGGGCCACATCAGGTTGACGGCTAACTGGGCGATATACAGCCCCAGCAGCAGAAAACGGTCGCGCCCCTGTGCGCGCAGGACGAGCCACATGCAGTACGCCATCAGCGCATAGAGGATGCTCCAAACGATGGGGAAGAGCCAGCCCGGCGGCGCAAAGCCGGGTTTGTTCAGAGCGTGGAAGAAGTCCATGCCGTCGCGGGTGAGGTAGCCGACGAGCGCCCCTGCGCCAAGCGTGGCGGCTTCCAGCGCGACGAGTGAACGCCAAGTGGCCTTTTTGCCTTGCTGCGTCAAAGTTATCGCCTCCTATGACACGGATAGCCTATGTCATCAGGCAGCGCGGCATACAGGAAAGAAACGGAGGAAACACAGATTATGGGAAGCGTTTTGGTCATCGGCGGCGGTGCAGCGGGATTGGCGGCGGCGATTGCGGCGGCGGAATGCGGCGATACGGTCATGGTGGCGGAAAAAATGGATCGCGTTGGCAAAAAAATCCTCGCGACGGGCAACGGCCGCTGCAACCTGATGAACACGGGTGCGCCGCGCTATCCGGGAAATGCGGCGTTCGCGGCGGCTGTGCTGTCTCACTGCGGCGCAGAGGAACAGAAAGCCTTCTGGGAGCATCTTGGACTGCGGCTTCGGCAGGAAGAGGCGGGGCGCGTGTACCCCGTCAGTTCGCAGGCTTCAAGTGTGCTGGATGCGCTCCGCCTGCAATTGACCGCCTTGCATGTGCGGGTGGTGACGGGCGTATCCATCACAACGCTGCACCGCGAAAATGATGGCTGGACGGCGCTCTCGGCGGACGGGCAGCAATTTCGGGCGAACCGCGTTATCATCAGCGGCGGCGGATGCGCCCAGCCCAAGCTCGGCAGCGACGGCAGCGCCCTGCGTCTGCTGACGAATCTCGGCTGCCCCGCGATGCCTTTCGCACCCGCGCTGACGCAGATTATCACAGATAGCACGCCAATCAAGGGGCTGAGCGGCATCCGCGTCAAGGCGCAGGTGGCGGTTATCGACCGGAAAAGCGTCCTGCATGAGGAGGACGGCGAGCTGCTGTTCGCGGATTACGGCGTCAGCGGCGTGTGCGTGATGCAGTGCGCACGGTATGCAAAGGACGGGCGGGTGCTTCGCGTGTCGTTGGTGAAGGGCATGGGCTTTGCGGATGCGGGCGAGTTCCGCCGGGAACTGCACCGCCGCCGGAGAGACTGGGCGCAGCGCCCGATGACGGAGATGCTGACCGGGCTGTGCGTACCGCGATTGTCGGCGGCGCTGATGCGGCAGGCGGATTGGGAAGTGCGCGAAAGCAGCCTATGCGGGCAGATGACAGCGGACATGGCGGAGCGCCTGACGAAAACGGCGGATGCGTGGCTGCTGCCGATTCGCGGCGTGAAGGGCTTCGAGAGCGCACAGGTGGCGTCGGGCGGGGCGTCGGTCGCGGATTTTGACCCGGCGACATTGCAAAATCGCCGCCTGCCGGGACTGTACGCGGCGGGCGAGGTGCTGGATGTGGACGGCGACTGCGGCGGCTTCAACCTGATGTTCGCCTTTGGAAGCGGCATTCTGGCGGGTCTGGACGGGCGAAATGCCCCGTGGACACATGAAAATGCGCAGAAAAGCTGATTTTTCTCGAAAAAAAGTGATTTTCCCTCTTGACAAATCGCTGAATCGCGCTATAATATTATCTGCTGATGCAAACGCCGCTCATAAGGTAGACGGATGCTTCGCAGATGTGCACCATTAGCTCAGTTGGTAGAGCACCTGACTCTTAATCAGGGTGTCTAGGGTTCGAGTCCCTAATGGTGTACGCTTATGACCCTGCTTGCAGGGCCTATGCACCATTAGCTCAGTTGGTAGAGCACCTGACTCTTAATCAGGGTGTCTAGGGTTCGAGTCCCTAATGGTGTAC
>CDYU01013051.1_pt1 | contig 17181 bp, 19 predicted proteins | sample 480701 | NCBI WGS metagenome assembly CDYU01 (sample SAMEA3182105, study PRJEB8094) | gut metagenome | biome: human; feature: gut; material: Stool; isolation source: human stools | place: Canada | collected 2013-02-26 | reverse complement strand
AAATACTAACTTACTAATAGAAAAACAAATGTCGAACATTTCTGCTTCAGCTTTTTCAGACACCAAGGCGCATTATGATCTTCTTGACGGACTTCGCGGTGTAGCGGCTCTTATGGTGATATGGTATCATGTATTCGAGGGCTATGCTTTTGCCGGTGGTGGCAATATCGAGACTCTCAACCACGGTTATCTTGCCGTGGATTTCTTCTTTATCCTTTCGGGTTTCGTGATCGGTTACGCTTATGACGACCGTTGGGGCAAGAGTCTCACCATGAAAGATTTCTTTAAACGCCGTTTGATACGTCTTCATCCGATGGTCGTTATGGGTGCCGTATTGGGTGTTATCACATTCTGTATTCAGGGTTGTGTACAATGGGATGGAACGCATGTAGCCATCTCCATGATTATGTTGTCTCTTCTTTGCACGATATTCTTCATTCCTGCCATGCCGGGTGTGGGATATGAAGTTCGTGGCAATGGTGAGATGTTTCCGTTGAACGGTCCTTGCTGGTCGTTATTTTTCGAGTATATCGGTAATATCCTGTATGCGTTGTTCATCCGCCGCTTGTCCAACAAGGCGCTGACGGTATTTGTGGTGTTGCTGGGTGCAGCATTGGCAGCGTTTGCCGTTTTCAATGTCTCCACTTATGGAAACATAGGAGTGGGCTGGACGCTGGACGGGGTTAACTTCCTGGGCGGCTCGTTGCGTATGCTTTTCCCTTTCTCACTGGGTATGCTGATGTCGCGCAACTTCAAGCCTATGAAGGTGAAGGGTGCGTTTTGGATCTGTACCATTGCGCTGATTGCCCTGTTCTCTGTTCCTTATCTCGAAGGAATGGAGCCGCTTTGCATGAATGGTATTTATGAAGCGCTTTGTGTGATTGTGGCTTTCCCTATCATTCTTTGGATAGGAGCGTCGGGCACCACTACGGACGTGCAATCGACAAAAGTATGCAAATTTCTGGGGGATATATCCTATCCGGTTTATGTGATCCATTATCCGTTGATGTACCTGTTCTATGCATGGCTGATTGAGAATAAGCTCTATACGTTGGGCGAGACTTGGCACGTAGCCGTGTGCGTCTTTGTCTTGAGTATCGTGCTTGCTTATCTGTGTCTGAAACTGTATGACGAACCGATACGTAAATATTTGGCAAAACGTTTCTTGGGTAAGAAACGATAGTTTTCATTGATCTATTATATCTTAAAGCCCCGTTTTATCAAAAGACAAAACGGGGCTTTTAAATTTATAATCCGCTACCGTTTCTTGGTAGGGCTTTATTTTATGAATGTATTATAAGGCGTTAATTTCTTCTGCAGATAATCCGGTACCTTGAATAATCATTTCAGTGCTAAGTCCTATTTCTTTGAACTTACGGGCTATCTCGATTTGCTTATTCTTTTCGCCTTCTGCTAGTCCTTCCGCTTTACCTTCTGCAAGTCCTTCTGCTTTACCTTCTGCTTTACCTTCTGCAAGTCCTTCTGCCAATCCTTCCATTCGTCCTTCCAGTTTGGCTCCATCCAGTACATCATTTTGAATCATGATAGCATTCAGATGTTCGTCGTAAGCATGACGTTCTTTGGGATTCATATTATAATAAACGAGTTTCCGGCGAGCTTCTGCAAGACCGGGGGCTTGCGTATCGGGTCGGATGCGGCCTGTTTTCAGGTATTCTATCCACTCTTCAAGGGGAGTGACAGCTACCTTGTCGAATTCGTTCACCCGAATAAGGAAATATTCGGGAAAGATTTCGCTGGGGAGCTTGCTCACTATCGCATTCTTTTCTTTGGTGCTGACCAATAATTGATCTCCCGTATGTACGCCTAAAAACGTATTCTGTCCGTGGTACAGATAATCATCACCTATACCGATGTCGAAATAAAGAATACTCACGGAGTAGATTTTCTTCACCTCATAGTATCGTTCGCCTAGCGAAATATGCTCGGTGATTGCTTTGGCAACTCCATACAGGATGCGTTCCAGATAATACAGCTCACGGGTATTTTGAATTTCTACAATAATGATTTCCCCTTTACTATTTTTTGCTTTAATATCTACCCGGTTGAATTTATCGTCAATAGTCTGCTGGTTGCTTTCGCTTTCCAGTAGTTCGATGATTTCTACTTTCTCGTTCAGGAGTACAGTGAGAAGCCCTTCGAGCACCCCGAAGTTGGCTTTCTGGCGTAAAAGGCGTTTTATGGCCCAATCAAATCTGATATAGCGATCAGTTGTTTCCATCTTTTGATTTTATATAATGAACGTACCTACAAAGATAATCATTATTTCTGTTACTCAATCGATTATGAACAATGTTTTCTTCTACCTATGGTCTCTTACTTAATTTGATATACCACATTTACAGTCCTAAGATGTTTAAAGACAAAGAGAAAGTAGAAAGTCCGGGAAAGTCCGAGCTTTCTACTTTCTCTTTTAATATAATAGGAGGACTAGGGAACTTGTATTACATCTTCAGCATACTAGCATATTACCAGGGGATTTTTGTTCCGGAGATGTTTTTTACAGAGTTGTATCCACTTTTCCATCATTAGGTAAAGTTACAGGATCCCAAGGAGAAATAATAGCATTTTCCACTTTTAGATCCGTCTTGTTTACGGTTACAGTATACGTATATTCCTTTCCGGCTTCGGTTTCAAAAACCTGACTGCCAGTAAATAATGTTGTATGAAGAGTATATCCGTCGTACTTGTTATTATACACTAAATCCACCTTCATACCTCCATCAACACGTTCGCCGGGACATACTATAAAAGTATAATAAGTCGCATTATCTGCCGCAACATAATTTCCACTAAATCCCCAAACAGCAGAATAAGCAAAATTCAATTCTTCTGCACTTCCAATCGGTTCCACCTCGCCTGTCTTAATATTAAATGAAACTTGAGAATGTAAATTCGAAAAAACGATGTTCCACCACGACGCAAAACCACTCGCGGAATTATAACCATTTCCTGGCACTAACTTTAAGACCACCTTACTCATTTTATGTTTAAATTGAAAATCAACTTGAGGATCGTCTTTTGTACCTGTTGCTTCAGCATACAAGAAATCTATCTGGTCGTCCAAATACGTAGAATACTGTTCTAGCAGCTTCCTTGTAATCTTATTATCTGTAATATCCTTGGCAGCAGCATACGGATAATATGCCGTAAACTGACCTTCCTCATCACCATAATAAATAACATTCGAATATGGTTTAAAAGCATTTCCACTCGTCCACTGATAACGGTAATTCGAATAACTCATTTTACCGCTCGTTCCAAAAACGCCGATCTCGTCTCCAGACTGCCATGTCGTATTTTTCATACGCGTTGTTACTCCTTCAATTCCGGCCGTCACTTCCACTGCCACCTGTTTGCTATCGGTGATATTGTTCATTTCACTATTGTCACATCCTGTCAATGTTGCAACCAAGGCAGCTGCAAAAAAATAGACTTTTCTCATAACTGTATTTTTTTTAGTTTATATTTATTATTAATCTACTTAATTAATGCGCATCTACTCCGCCGCCGTTCACCGGAGTCCATTCGGTAATAGTAGCTCCTGTGATCTCTATTTTTGTACGATGCAACTTCACGTCATACGTATACTTACTGCCTGCTGCCAATGCTTTATCCATTTCCCAAGTGAAAGGAAGATCATTGTCATTGTTCAAATCGAAAGTCAACGTGCGCGATGTAGTCGCGTCGGGTAATAAAATTGCTTCACACAAAGCACCGGACTTTGTTGTAAGTAGTGTGATGTCTGTTGTTTCCGCACCCGCCGTCAGAGTACCATCGGAAAGATTAAATGTGGCTGTGGTGTGTTGTCCGCCCACAGTGACACTAAGGTTTTCTAAATCAGCAGCAGTCAATCCGTCTCCCGGTGTAATAGTCAACACCAGTTTGGAAAGTTGATGGCTAAAATTGAACGATACTACCGGATTATTTTTTGTATACCCTTCCGCTTTGTCGGCATACATGAAATCAATAGCCTCCTGATTACTTTGGTCGGCAATATTCAGAGAACAAGTATAATCCGTCAACGGAGTGACAAATGGATAATAAGCATAAAAATCCACTGTACCGATAATCGGAAAATAGATTCTATTTGTATTCACTTCTCCCGGTTCTTCCGGCGTGACAGAAGGTTCAAATTTGCCATTGCCATTGGGGGTTATGTAACATTTATTGTCTGCTCCGTCGCAAATATTCTCCAACGTAAGCCCTACACCGTTTCCGGAATACACCATAAAAATTCCAATTTTATCATTGCTGCCCCAGTCCGTATCTATGGCACGGCTTACGGAAGCCCCTTTTGTGCCGATCTCGCCCTTTACAGTCAATGCCGTACGTCCGTCGGGCGCAGCGGTCGGTTGAGATTCGTTGTCATTGCCGCAAGCTCCCCATAAGGCAGCCAACGCAACATAAAGTACTAATTTCTTTTTCACCATTGTCTTTCAATCTATTTGTTGTTATTATTCTGTTCTGTTTACAACACGTGCAATCAATGAATATCCACATGTCCGCCTTCTACCGAATTCCAACTATTTATATTACCGGAAAAATCTCCTTGGGAAGGCAAGTCAAAGTTGGCCCCCAATACCAGCGGAGTCATCGAACCGTCGAAACATTTCTGCAATACTTCGGTAAGGTCTGTCTTTATCGTGTACACCGATTGGTTGTTTAATGCAACAGCTATGCTAAGCTCCTGTTTTTCTTCCGCGATAATTCCCAACAAACGGATCGTGGCGGTCAGTGTCGGCGTTCCGTCCTTTTCTTCTGTTTTTTCAAAAACAGGAGAAAGGGATACTCCTGTCGGGGAAGCCCATGCTCCGGTCGCGAGATTTATACTGGAGGCAATGCCGCTCAATGTGGCATTTAAACTGGTGATGCGGTCGTGATCTCCTTCTTTGAGTTTCAGCACCAACGTCAGCTGACGAATATGTTGCAACATTCCCACTGTTACAAATAAGGTGTCATCTTTTACTACGTCCAATGTCTGCGTAGTGGAAAAGAGATAACCGGGAAGAGCTTCTATGTTATTTTCGTCTGTCGAAGCTATCGTGGCAACATCACCGGTGACGGTTATGGCTTCGGGGGTGTTATAAACCAATAATTCGTAAGCTGCCGGAGCAAGCAAAGAATGAAAAATATTCGTGTTTCCCTTCACGGGCTGTTCGTCGCTTTGCCCGGACTGGCCGGACACACGAAGCGTATACGATACAGGCTGCACGGCCTGGTCTGCACGGCTGCTCCAATCTGTTGTAATCACTATCGCTCCCTGTGAAGGATGGGGCGTGTTATAAATATCGTCTTTAACGCAAGAGGTCAGCATCAAGGCGACCCCGCAAAAAAAGGCTGCGCGGGAGGTTATTTTATTAGTTTCCATATCAGTGTGATTCCTAGTTGGTTAATACCCCAATAATTTTTTGTCTTACTGCCTTTGTGGACGCGGACATCATTGATGAGTGCGTATTCGTCATAGTCAGCGTAAGTGTAGCCTGCTCCGGCGTGGAAGTCGAGAGAAAGCGAACGGTTCAGGTTCAAGATATAACCGCCTGTCAGTCCTCCGCCTTGATAATTGCCTTGCTTGCCGGTCTTGCCCAATTTATAATGAAACTCGCCCGTATGATACATGACACCTAAAAAGCCTTTGCCTTGTTTGCCCAGGTAATAACGCACTTCGGGAGAGACTTTCCAAAGAGCATAGCGACGGTTCTTATGGTCCCAGCTCCATGTGGTCCAACTACCGTTGAGCAAGAGACCGAAATGACGGTTCATCCGCCATTCGAATCCTAAATCCGGAGTAAGAGTAGCCCAATGAAGCAGGTTGGCACGCAGAGTGAGATGATGAAAGTCGGATGCCTTCAACGGAGTTTCAGTCATTTCCGAAGATGTATCCGTCGGGGATGTTGAATCTGCGGGCGTTTCCTGCTTCGGTTTTTTCGGTGCGATGATGAACGTTTCTTTTTCTCCGACAATTGGTTTTTCTTCCACTTCTTCTTGAGGAAAACGCAGACGAACGATAACAACATGTCGTAAATCCCCATAAGGTGCAGTGTGGTTGTGAGTGATAAAACAGGATTCATTCAAGCCTTTTTCGAGGATCAGTTCGGATTTCACACGGTTGCTGCTGACTCTGGCGAGTTTTAGATTTTCGACAGATGTGGGCTCGGAAGCGCAATAGCCGTCTATCAATAAAGGGACTTCACCACTAAGAATGGTAGCTTTGTGGGTTTCAACCACAGCCAAAAGATGATCCAACTGTGTTTCGTTATCTTTCCACGGGACATAGAACATATCCTTATGGGAAACAAAGCGAAAAACATAAACGGTATCAGGAATCTGATTCTGTGCCATAGAACTGACAGGCAGTAGAAACGGCAAAAACAAAAGTAAAAGATAAAATTTGCGCATTAGCATCTTATTGTATTTTGAGATTATTGTACCTCTAGTTCAACCTACATATAGCTATTTCCCACATCCGTTACTTTGTAGGTAACGGAAGAGTCTTCGTGTCTGCTCTTTCGGGAGTAGCCGCGATGCTGAAAGACGATTTTGATAATAAAATATCTTACCCCTGCTTCTGACAAGCGGCAGAGGAGAGGGATTCTTTTGCTAAAATTCAGACATTAATGAAGCCTTGATACAAAGAAGTCTCGTGTTCTGATTGTATTATTCCGTTTTTGAGTGTTTTATTAGAAAAAATGTTCGATTTAATTTGGATATTTTAAGAAATGTGCTCATCTTTGCGGCATCGATTTCTTCCGTTACCTACAAAGTAACGGTCTGTTCCTTAGTGTATTGCGTGGCCTGTTAACTGCTTCACGAAATCTATAATCTGTCTGTTTGCTTCGTCTATTTTTTTACTATGAAAGGGTTTCAAGTATGTCTCCGTCACGGTGATAGATGAATGTCCCATTGCTTCGGAAATGATTCCCGGATGGATTTCGCAGTAATAAGCTGTGGTAGCCCACGTGTGGCGGGCGGCGTAAGAACTCAACTTGTCTTCAAGTCCCAACATTTTTCCCAATGATGCCAATTGATGGTTAAAGTTGCGCAATGCCAGCTGATATTCACGATATGCTTCTTCCGTTCCCTCTTTGCTTCGCAGGATGGGAAAGAGATAGGGCGATTCAGAGTTGCGGTTCATGTGTTTTTGCAACAAGGACATTGCTTCCGGTGTCAGCGTCACGGACAAGGAACGGCCTGTTTTGCGGCGGCGGTAAGTAATCACATTTCCTTGCAAATCATTCTTGCGGAGATAGGCCAGATCGACAAACGGCAATCCGCGAAGCAGAAACATCAGGATAAACCAATCGCGTGCTTTCTCCACCATAGGAGGGATGCGGGACTGGGGCAGCCGGGTGAATACTTTTCTCATATCTTCACCATCCAACGCACGTTGGCGGTCGGCACGTGTACCCGTATAGACCGATCGGAACAAATGAGGTACATACACAGCTTTCCGCCGGTCTACGGCACGGTTGTAAACTGCCCGCAGCGTTCGGAGATACGTAGACACCGTGTTCCAACTGCATCCGCGTTCGCGCAGACTGATTTCAAAACGTTTCACCCATTCGGACGTCAGCTGACGGAACATTAACTTCTCGGACCCCTGAAAAGTGAGAATCGCATTCAAGGTGCTTTTATATACATGAGCAGTCCCCAAATTTCCCCTTCCTTGCAATTCGGCAGTCACTTGCCTCATAAACGAGAATAGATTTTCTTTCTTCATTCAGTTTTTTTTTAATAATTATTATTTACGAATTATCGTATTTGTTTAAATAAGTAAAACAAAAATGTAAATATAATCGGACATCTGCAATTTAAAGTATAAAAATAAAAATATTTTATCTATAATTAATGGGAATAATTTTATAATTTTGCGAAAAATATGAACCTGATGAATAGGAGTCATATATTAATTAAACATTTACACAATGAATGAAAGAAAGATAGCCCAGGAGGGCTACGTTATTAATGGTTTCAAACCATTTTCCCAGTTGGCAATGGAATACTTTCCCGGCAATCCGGGAATTGATTTGTCCAGAAAAAGAATGCGTGAAAGAATTGATGAAGATTTAGCTCTCGCCGCAAAATTGAGTGCTTTGGGTTATACTTCTCATACCACATATTTAAGTCCGAAGATGCAGGAGATCATTGTCCTGTACCTGGGACCTCCCTATATTGTAGTGCCCCATATTTATCTGACCCTGTTTGACGAAAAGAAACTTTAATCTTCAAAAATGGAAAATCGAACTATATATTTTTAAATATATAGTTTATTATTTATATATTTATAATAGTTCCGCATAGCGTTCGGGACGTCTTTTGGAAATGGTAGGTAACGGGTTGTGATATAGTGAGTTATCTGCTGTTTGAAAGTGTTCCGCTATGCGTTCCGTTAAAAAGTCGTTTTTCAGCCTTCGGGCAGAGGCTCCGAATCTGCCGGATAGAGCTTTCGTTTGATACTAACAGAGACTCCGTTTGCCTGAAACGGAGTCTCTGTTTTTTTCTTCGCTTCCCGGGAACTTGTATAAGTCTGGTAAAGAAGATATTTACAGTTCCGAACATACGATTTACATTCAAATACCTCTGATACCGTCTATCCGATTAGGGGATTGATGCCGGATGGAATACCTTTGCCGAAAATTTTAAAACATTAGATATGCAGAATTTCAATCTTCAACAAATGTCCGGAAACGGTTATATTATTATTCCCAAACTGATGTTCGCAGAGTATATGAAGAATTGCGACAACCATGAAGGCGACATAGAGGCTTTCTTGAAATTGCTTATGAAAGTGAACTATTCCGAAACGGAATATACCGATTACTGGTGCAAGAAGAGTGTGTGTAAAAGAGGCGAAAGCCTGCGCAGCTACCGGAGTTGGAGCGATGTTTTTCATTGGTCTGTCAGCAGGACGTACCGTTTCATGCAGGGTTTGAAGTCGAAAGGAGTGATTGAAATTATTTCGCACGACGACACTTCCGCCCTGCATATCCGGGTGGTGGATTATGAGAGCTGGGTGAGCGTGCCTAAGGCCGATCCCGACAGTGTGAAGCGGCAGAAGAAGGAAGCTAAAGAGAAGTTTCTCCTCTTTTGGAACGAGTATCACAACGTCACCCAGCTTCCCAAAGAGAACATTGCCAAGGCGCAGCGCGAATGGAAGAAGTTGAGCGACAAGGAACGGGAACTGGCCGTCGGGCACATCGAGGAATATTACTTTCATCAGACGAACGCCAACTTTCTCTTGCACGCCTCTTCTTACTTGGCAAACAAGGCATTCTTGAACGAATATTGAGGTGGAAGATGGATACGGAAAATAGAGTTTCGCCACAGGCTCCCGAAATAGAGGAAGCCATCATAGGAGCTTGCATGATAGAGCAGGAGGCTCTGCCGCTGGTAGCGGACAAGCTCCGTCCGGAAATGTTCTACGTGGAGCGCCATCGACTGATTTTCTCGGCTTTGCTGGCAATGTACCAGGCGGGTACGAAGGTGGATATTCTGACTGTAAAAGAAGAGCTTCTCCGCAGGGGGACGCTCGAAGAAGCGGGCGGGGCGTATCAGGTCACTTTGCTTAGCAGCAGGGTGGCAAGCTCCGCGCATATCGAGTATCATGCGCAGATCGTGCACGAGAAATATTTGCGTCGTGAGATGATTGTGGGGTTGAATAAGTTGCTTGCCTGTTCGCTGGACGATACGCTGGATATTGCCGATACGCTGGTAGACGCTCACAATTTGCTCGACCGTCTGGAGGGTGAGTTCGGGCATAACGACTGTATGCGCGATATGGATACGCTGATGGCGGACACGATGAAGGATGCCGAGCGGCGTATCATCAGGAGTGTGAACGGCGTGACAGGTGTTCCGACGGGGCTGACGGATTTGGATCGTATGACCTCCGGATGGCAGGACGGTGATCTGGTGGTTCTCGCCGCCCGTCCCTCGGTGGGGAAAACGGCTTTAGCGTTGCATTTGGCACGTAGCGCGGCGATGGCGGGGCGTGCCGTGGTAGTGTACAGTTTGGAAATGCAGGGGGAGAGGTTGGCAGACCGGTGGTTGATGGCGGCGAGCGAAGTCAACCAGCGACATTGGCGGACAGGAGTACCCAGCGAGCAGGAGATGTCGGAGGCACGTGCGGCGGCTGCAGAACTTTCGCGCTTGCGGATACACGTGGATGACAGTACGGTGGTGAGTATGGATCATGTGCGCTCAAGCGCGCGGTTGCTGAAAAGCCGGGGGGAGTGTGACGTGATTTTTGTTGATTATTTGCAGCTTTGCGATATGACGACGGGGCAAAGTAACCGTAACCGTGAGCAGGAGGTGGCACAAGCCACTCGGAAAGCGAAGATGCTGGCTAAGGAGTTGAATGTGCCGGTGGTGCTGTTGAGCCAGTTGAATCGTTTGGCAGAGGGGCATATCGACCGGCGGCCGGAGTTGAGCCAGTTGCGCGAGAGTGGCGCCATCGAGCAGGATGCGGACGTGGTGATGTTGCTCTATCGTCCTGCACAGGCTCGTATCACGACGGACAAGGATAGCGGTTACCCGACGGAGGGACTGGGCGTGGTAATTGTGGCCAAGCAGCGCAACGGGGAGACAGGAAATGCCTACTTTCACCATAATCCGGAAATGACGAAAATCGGTGATTATGTGCCGCCTTTGGAATATTTGCTGAAACATGCCAAGTGATTGGTGCTTTTGTTTGACTAATAGGATGCATATTTATACGCTATTATTTTAGAATTATCTTTCTATTTTTAGTTGTGATCAGGAAGAAAATAAACGGGTAAAAACTTGACTTTTGATGTTTGATTTTGTATCTTTGTGATGTTGAAAGAAGAGAAAATATTATTACTTAAACCTTAACTTTTTTAAATTATGAATGTATTGGTGGAGCGCTATCAGCGCAGAAAGTATGTGAGTCAGGAAGATTCGCAGATGTTGTATTATGTACGCCAGAAATCGGGTACAGTGAGAGTGATGGATGTCAATAAGCTGGCGGATGCCATCGAGGCGAATTCTTCGCTGACGGCAGGAGATGTGAAACATTCCATCGAGGCTTTTGTGGAGCAGTTGCGTTTGTCGCTCACACAAGGCGATAAGGTGAAGATTGATGGGTTGGGAACCTTTCATATCACGTTGAGCAGCGAGGGGACAGAAAAGGAGAAGGATTGCACGGTGCGCAGTATTCGCCGGGTGAATGTGCGTTTCGTCGCTGATAAGGCGCTTCGTCTGGTGAATACCAGTCATACCACGACCCGGGGGGAGAATAATGTGGATTTCGTTCTTGCAGGAAAAGGGGTGGACGGCTCCGATGATGAGAACGGGGGCGGAAATCCCGGCGGCAGTGGAAATCCCGGTGGCGGCGGAAGCGGAGAGGCCCCGGACCCGGCGGCATAAGGCTGGATGAAGAATTGAGAATCGGGAACTGGGAACCAGGGATGAAAGGCTTGGGGATGGTTCCCGGTTCTCTTTCTTTATGGGTTTGATTCTTGGGTTTTGTAGGCTTTGTTGTCTTTATTGTTTTTTTGTTATCTTGATGGGCTTAATTGATTTCATAGACTTTATTGTCCTCATTGGGATTTCTTCTTTTTCAATTCTCTTTTTCGTTCGTTTTTATGTTTCATTCTTCATTTAATAGAAAAAATCATGTTAGATAAAATTCTCGATATTATAATGACGATTTTGCCTTTCTTGGGTGGTAATCGTAAGAAGCGCAAAGAAATGGCGCAGGAAGTCAAAGAGTTCAGCGAACTGGTGAAAGATCAATATTCTTTTCTAATGGAACAATTGGAAAAGGTGTTGAAGGATTATTTCGACCTTAGTTCGAGAGTGAAAGAGATGCATACGGAGATTTTCTCGTTGAGAGGTCAACTTGCGCAGGCTTCTGCTTTGCAGTGCGTCAAGAAGGAATGTGTACAGCGTAATGCGCTGGAAGCCTGAAGGGGGGTAGATGTCATATAGTATGATGCGATCTATAAACCTGATAGTGATCCATTGTTCCGCCACACGCGAGGACAAGAGTTTTACGGAGTACGATTTGGACGTCTGCCATCGCAGGCGGGGATTTAATGGAACGGGGTATCATTTTTATATCCGTAAGAACGGTGATATAAAATCTACCCGGCCGATAGAGAAGATTGGTGCGCACGTCCGTGGCTTCAATAGTGAAAGTATAGGTATCTGTTATGAGGGTGGACTCGATTGTGAAGGGCAGCCCAAAGATACCCGTACAGAGTGGCAGAAACACTCTCTGCGCGTACTGATTCTTACGTTGCTGCGTGATTATCCGGGTTGCCGGGTATGCGGGCATCGGGATTTAAGTCCTGACCTGAACGGGAACGGTGAGATAGAGCCGGAGGAATGGATCAAAGCTTGTCCTTGCTTCGATGCTGAAACCGGATGGAACCAAGTCTGAAAGGAAAAGAGGCTGTCTTAACAGGTCCGGAAAAAAGAAATCACCCCTGTCAGAATTTGTTCTGATAGGGGTGAAATCGTTAAAAAGAGACTTGTTAGACGGCCTCTTTGGTAGGCTTTTTTATCTCGTATTTTCTAATAGAGCTGTTTACTCATCTTATAGTTGATAAGACGTAATTGATTAGCTTTTCGTTTTTGTTCTTCATCAACTTGAAAACCTTGTTTCTCGAAAAACGGTTTTGCCGTGATGCTAACCTCCGATGTTAATCTTTTCGCACCTCTTTCTCGTGCGTATGCTTCGAGATATTTATACAAAGATGTCGCAATGCCTTGATGCTGAAAGTCCTTATGGACAAACAGCGTGTGCATATATCCGTCATCGTTGACAGAGCCGAAGCCTACAATCACACCTTCTTCATTTTCTGCAACCACATAATGTTGCTCTTCGAAAAGCTCACCCCAATGTGATGTATCGTCTCCGCACGAAGCCCAGTCTGCTACTTCTTCGGCTGTATAATCTTTTCGGTTCACAGTCAGGACTGTATGCTGATATAGCTCTTGCAATGCTGGAATATCAGACAGGTTTACTTGGCGGATTCTATTCATCTTATCTCTAAATTTCTTATTTAGTAAACTTCTACTTTCTCTGCAATTCTCTTAGCCTTGTCGCGCAACGTATCCAAATCAGTATCGAGCGGAGCGTAGCAAAGCACCACACCCATACGACGGTTGACGCGTGTAAACGGTTTGCCGAATATACGTAGATAGGTATCTTCTTCTTTGGTCACTTCTTCCAGTCCACGATATTGAGGGCGTTCCTGACTGGCAATCGGAGAGAGGATGACGGCACTTGCGCCTATCCGTTCTTGCTTGATGCCCGGAATAGGCAGACCGAGCACGGCACGTAGGTGCAATTCAAATTCATTCAGATTTTGTGTTCCTGCCAAAGTCACCATGCCGGTATCGTGCGGACGTGGAGAAAGTTCGGAGAAATAGACTCCGTTTTCATGGCTTAGGAAGAACTCAACTCCCCAAAGTCCTGCGCCTGTCAGCGCGCGGGTTACTTTTTCTGCCATCTCTTCCGCTTCTTTCAAATGAGCAGGATCGATGTGTGCAGGCTGGAAACTTTCGCGATAGTCGCCACCTTTCTGCACGTGTCCGATAGGGGGGCAGAACAGGGTGGGGCCGTTCTTTTGAGTAACGGTGAGCAGGGTGATTTCGCTGTCGAATTTGATAAATTCTTCAATGATAAGTTCGCGGATATCGCCACGGCTTCCGCTGCATCCGTATTCCCAGGCGTGTTCAAGTTCGTCGGCACTCTTCACCAGCGACTGTCCTTTACCGGAGGATGACATCAACGGTTTAACGACACAAGGGAAACCGATTTTAGCGGCAGCTTCTTTCAGTTCGTCCAATGTTTTGGCGTAGAAGTATTTGGCTGTTTTCAGTCCGAGCTCTTTGGCGGCAAGGTCGCGGATAGCTTTACGATTCATCGTGAAGTTCACGGCACGGGCGCTGGGCACTACCTGTATGCCTTCTTTTTCGAAGTCATACAAACGTTCTGTGCGGATCGCTTCAATCTCCGGAACGATAATGTCCGGCTGGTGTTTCTTTACGACACGCTCCAGTTCTTCACCGTTCAGCATATCGAATACTTCAAATTCATCAGCCACTTGCATAGCAGGTGCTCCCGCGTATGAGTCGCAGGCAATGATGTGTTGACCTTTACGTTGAGCTGAAATTACAAATTCTTTTCCTAGTTCTCCGGAACCGAGTAACAGTATTTTCTTCATCATTTTGAGTGTTTTATATTAGTGGTGCAAAATTACAGCAAAAAAATGAGATAATAATTGTATAGGCGTTGATTATATTTCTCTTTTATATAAATAAGGAATAGTCTTCTATATAATATAAGGTGCAATGTAAATCCTGCATGAAAAACTTTCGTGCAGGATTTGGTGTTGTATGCTCGGCATGAGTATTAGCTAACGGGTGCAAGTCCCCAATGAGCCCTAATAGCGGGAATCATACAGCCAATAGCAAGGGTGTCCACTGCGAGGTGGAATCTGAAAGAAGCTGGCGGCAAACATCTGGTCTGACGAACAGAAATTTCATATAAGGCATAAAACCGTGGGTGAGGTTGCAACCCAAACCAAAGCCCTATAGCTATTCGGAACGGTTAATGTAAATGGAACAGACATAAGATGGAAAGTTAATACCCTTATCCTAGGAGGTCTCACGGACGCATGAGAATAGTGAAAAAAAATCGAAATCAGCGGAGTAAAGCTTGCCGTGAGAAGTCAGCAGATGTCGTAGTAGCAAACGAGTCGATAAGTTTGTGAAGGACTGAACCTAATAATTAAACGATAGTAATTGAAACACACCTAATGAAAGAACGAATGCAGAAAACATTATCCAAAGTTAATGACTACCCCCAAAGAGACAGGTCGGAAACCGAATGGTATGAGGGAGTGCAGACTTTCATGTGGATGTGTGAAGACAACATCGTGGAAGTGCCATTCGACGAGGGACGCCTCTTTGAGCAAATTCTGAGTCCTGCTAATTTTAACCGAGCCTATAAGACCGTGATTGGCAACAAGGGCTGTGGCGGTATCGACAAGATGCCATGGGAGCAATTGTTCTCATGGCTGTTAGCCAATAAAGATGTGCTCATACGTTCCCTAATGGACGGTTCTTACCGTCCGAACCCAGTCAAAAGGGTAGACATCCCCAAGGACAATGGCAAGATGCGCCTTTTAGGAATCCCCACTGTGGTAGACCGCTTGGTGCAACAAGCCATTAATCAGGTTCTGACCCCTATCTATGAGCACCAATTCTCCAGGAGAAGCTACGGCTTTCGTCCAAGAAGAGGTTGTCATGACGCACTACGAGGAGCACAAGAGATAATCAACGAAGGCTACATATATGTAGTAGACCTTGACCTCGAGCGCTTCTTTGATACCGTGAGCCATAGCAAACTCATAGAAATCCTCAGCCGTACTATTAAAGACGGCAGAGTTGTTAGTCTAATACACAAATATCTCCGAAGCGGTGTAATGAACAAAGGTCTGTTCGAAATGAGCGAGGAAGGAACTCCCCAAGGAGGACCACTAAGTCCATTGCTGAGCAATATTATGCTCAATGAGTTGGACAAGGAACTCGAACGCAGAGGACTTCCTTTTGTGCGCTATGCCGATGACTCGATGATATTCTGCAAGTCCAAAAGGGCGGCAAGAAGAGTCAAAGAGTCCATAAGCAGATTTATAGAGGGAACTCTATATCTCAAAGTCAACAAGGAAAAGACTGCAGTGTCGTATGTCCAAGGAGTTAAGTATCTCGGCTACTCCTTTTATGTAATGAAAGGCAAATGCCGCCTTACAGTACACCCGAAATCCAAATCCAAGATGAAATCAAGACTCAAAGAACTGACGAATCGTAGCAACGGATGGGGATACGTCAAGAGGAAACAGAAACTGAAAGAGTACATAGGTGGATGGATTGGATACTATCACCTTGCCGATATGAGACGTTTTCTTCTTGACACAGATGAGTGGTTAAGACGGAGAATACGTATGTGTATATGGAAAGCCTGGAAGAAACCCAAGACCAAGGTGGCGAACCTCATTAAATGCGGTATAGAAAAATCCAAGGCATGTGAATGGGGTAACACGCGCAAAGGTTATTGGCGTATCGCTGATAGCCCTATATTGAAAGTGGCGATAAATAACGATAGCCTGCGAAAGGCAGGATATTCTACCTTAATGGGTTCGTATCTCGAATGGCACCCAAAATAGGAACCGCCGTATGCCGAACGGCACGTACGGTGGTGTGAGAGGTCGGTGAACATGAAAATAGGAGATAAATACCTATGATTAATGTTTACCTCCTACTCGATTTCTTTAGTTGAAAAGCGTATCCTTGAAAAAGACAACCAGAACCTCCTGAAAATTGCTGTGAATTTTAGTGCGGAGACGCGAAATATAGAGAAATGGATCGTAGAAAAATAGAAAATACGGCTTTAAACTTTCTTAAGGAAAACATGAAAAAACAGCGTTCGCTGTGTTCGAGCACAAAACTAGTTGTCTGTGCTACTATTTTGTATTACGGCTAAATCCTTGATTTAAAACAAAGAGAAAGGAAACTGGACGCGAAAATCCGGTTTATTGATATATTATTATCTAAAAATCTATTTTGCTATTGATTTGTAGTCTAAATTCGCCTAAATTGGTCAATCTGTAGCTATTATTAGTCTAATAAGTGTTATCGAACGACAAATTATAAAAAAGGAGTAACAATGATACAGAATTGTTTCTACATTTGTGCAGTTGTTTCTTTAACTATTTCTAGTGGTAGAAGTTTCTAGGATATAGAAAATAGTTGAACAAAAAATTAATTCAACTGTTTATTATAATATTGAAATTAGGTAAAACGCGAAAATGTTTATTCCTTATCATATTATAAGGTCAAAAAGGAGAGAAAAGAATAATATAAATAAAAGAGATTGCTTATGTCACAGATTATCGGACATATCTCGCAGGTGATCGGCCCTGTAGTCGATGTGTACTTTGAAGGTACGGATGCGGAACTGGTGCTGCCAAGCATCCACGACGCACTGGAGATAAAGAGGCCAAACGGCAAAATACTGGTTGTAGAAGTTCAGCAACATATCGGCGAAAATACGGTGCGTACCGTAGCGATGGATAGTACCGACGGACTTCAGAGAGGCATGAAAGTGTATCCCACCGGAGGCCCGATCAC
>CDYU01021686.1_pt1 | contig 17395 bp, 8 predicted proteins | sample 480701 | NCBI WGS metagenome assembly CDYU01 (sample SAMEA3182105, study PRJEB8094) | gut metagenome | biome: human; feature: gut; material: Stool; isolation source: human stools | place: Canada | collected 2013-02-26 | reverse complement strand
ACGCTGCACAACGCCGAGCAGATGGCCCTGCTGGACATCCGCCCGGGCGATATGGTCTACGTCGAAAAGGGCGGCGAGATCATCCCGAAGATCATCGGCGTGGACCTCTCGCAGCGCCCCGCCGACAGCCGGCCGTTCGAGTACATCACCGTCTGCCCCGAATGCGGCACGCCGCTGGTGCGCTACGAGGGCGAAGCGAAACACTACTGTCCCAACCAGGGCGGATGCCGGCCCCAGATCATCGGCCGCATCATCCACTTCATCCGCCGCAAAGCCCTCGACATCGAGGGACTGGGCGAGGAGACCGTGGAACTGCTCTATGAGAACGGACTGGTGCGCAACGTGGCGGACCTCTACGACCTGCGCGCCGAACAGCTGGCTCCCCTGCCCCGGCTGGGCGAAAAGTCGGCCGACAACATCATCCGTTCGATCGAACGGTCGAAGCAGGTGCCGTTCCAGCGTGTGCTGTTCGGACTGGGCATCCGTTTCGTAGGCGAGACGACGGCCAAGTACCTCGCCGAGCACTTCCGGTCGCTGGACGCCGTGATGAAGGCCACGCGCGAGGAGCTGGTGGAAGCCGACGAGGTGGGCGGACGCATCGCCGACGCCATCATCGAGTATTTCGCCGAGGACGAGAACCTGCAAATCATCCGCCGCCTGCGCGACGCGGGAGTGCAGTTCGAAGCCGAGGCGCGCGAACTGGCTTCGGAGAACCTCGCGGGAAGGACGTTCGTGGTATCCGGGAAATTCTCGCGCAGCCGCGACGAGATGAAGGAGCTGATCGAACTGCACGGAGGCAAGAACCTCGCGGCGGTGTCGGGCAACGTCGACTACATCGTCGCGGGTGAGAACATGGGTCCGGCGAAGCTGAAGAAGGCCGAGAAACTGGGCGTGAAGATCATCTCCGAGGAGGAGTTCTTCGCCATGATCGAAGGCGGAGGCCCGGTGGAAAAGGCCGCACAACAGGAATTGTTCTGACAGGCGCAAGACGCCTGCTTTGAGGACTGACGCAAAACGACAACAGATAAAACGACAATCAGAGACATTATGCTACGACACAAACTTTCCGGCGTGGGCGCCGCGATGATAACCCCCTTCACGGCCGACGGCCGTGTCGACTACAAGGCGCTGGCCCGCATGATCGACTACGTGATCGAAGGCGGCGTGGACTACATCGTCGCCCTGGGCACCACGGCCGAAACCCCGACCCTCTACATGCCCGAGCGCGCCGTGATCGCCATGTTCATCACCAACCACATCGCCGGCCGCGTGCCGCTGGTGATGGGCTGCGGCGGCAACTCCACTTCGGAGGTGCTGGACCAGCTGCGCGAATTCGACCTGCGCGGCGCCGACGCCATCCTCAGCGTGACGCCCTATTACAACAAACCGTCGCAGGAGGGTCTGTATCAGCATTTCCGCACCGTGTCGGAGCATTCGCCCCTGCCGGTGATCCTCTACAACATCCCCGGCCGCACGGGCGTCAACATGACCGCCGAAACCACGCTGCGCATCGCCCGCGATTTTAAAAACGTCATCGGCGTCAAAGAGGCTTCGGGCGACATCGAGCAGATGCAGCGCATCCTCGACAACCGTCCCGAGGGTTTTCTCGTGCTGTCGGGCGACGACGGCATCACCATTCCCCTGATGCGGCGCGGCGGCGACGGAGTGATCTCGGTGGTGGCCAACGCCTTTCCCAAGTGCTTTATGGGCTGCGTGAACCACGCCAAGGCGGGCGATTTCGACACCGCCGAACGCGAATACGCCCGGTTGGACGAAGTGGTCCGGGCTCTCTTCGAAGAGGGCAACCCCGTAGGCGTGAAATGCGCCCTGTCGGTGATGGGACGCATCGGCGACACGATGCGTCTGCCCCTGGTAGCCGGCTCGGCGGCGCTCCGCGAAAAATTCCGAAAATTGATCGACGAATACGATTTGCGCTAAATCCGCGTTCGTACCAGAAACGACCGATATGAAACGACTGCTGCTTCTGCTGCTCCTGATCCCGGCGCTGGCCGCCGCCAAAGTCCCCGACGAAGACAACATCGTCGACCGGACGATGGACTCGGAGTCGCCCTTTTACTACCCGGCGCTGATGCTGCGTTACAATGCGGGCGACGCGACGCTGACCGACGAGGATTACCACTACCTCTACTACGGGTACGCCTATCAGGACGACTACAAGCCGCTGGCCGCGAATCCCGATCTCGACAAGATGCTGATGCTGGTCTCGGTCCTCGACCCCGAGAAACCCGACGTGGCGACGCTCGAGTCGATGATCTCGACGGGCACCGACGCCCTGAAGCGCGATCCTTTCAGTCCCAAAATCCTCAACCTGATGTCGTTCGCTTACGGAGGGCTGGGTGACAAGGCGCGCGAGAAAGCCTACTCGGACCGCATGAACGGCGTGATCCGCGCGATCCTCGCCTCGGGCGACGGCTTCACGCAGAAAACCCCGCGCCACGTGCTGATGTTCGAACATGCGCTCGACGTGCTGGCCGCCGAAGGACTCTCCTACGGCAAGGCGCGCATCATCAGCCGCACGGTGGAGTTCGTGCCTTTGACGGTCCCTTACGTCGTCGAAGGGAAAAAACGCAAGGGATTCTATTTCGACTTCGGCCGCGTCTACTGGAACAAGCCCGAGGGCTACACCTACAAACGCGACCGCACGTGGCAGTTCAACAACCTCAAACCCCGCACCTACAAATGATGCGCCTGCTCCGGCATACGCTCTGCCTGCTTACGCTGGCGACGCTCGCGGCCTGTTCCAAGGAGGAGCCGGGTTACAACCCGCCCGCCCTGGCCGACCGCACCGTCCTGCTCTATATGCCGGGCCAGAGTTTGTCCGCTTATTACAAAAACAACATCCAAGGTATCCACACGGCCGTGACCGACCGGGCGTTGGGCAACGGGCGCATGCTGGTATGCTGGCAGCCCGAAAAGCAGACATCGGCCGTGATGCTGGAAATCTATTACGACCGGAACAAGCGGCGCAGCGAGACGAAAACACTCAAAACCTACGACGATTTCAACGCGGGGTCCGCAGCTGACGTGCAACGGATCTTCGCCGATGCCGCAGAGCTGGCTCCGGCCCAAAACTACGGATTGATTATCGGCTGTCACGGCAAGGCGTGGATTCCCGCAAGCGGCGGCGTACTGCCCTATTCGCTGCGTTCAGCGGAACCGGACGACGACGTGTGGACAACGGCGCCCGGCGCCAAAACGACCCGTTCGTTCGGCGACACGGGTTACGAGCTGGACATCACGGAGCTGGCCTCAGCGATCGAAACGCAATCGTTCCGCTTCGACTACCTGATCTTCGACGACTGTTTCATGGCCAATATCGAGACGTTGTACGACCTGCGCCGTGCGGTGGATTATATCGTGGCGTCGCCCTGCGAGGTCATGGGCGACGGATTCCCCTACGACCGGATCGTCCCCCACCTGTTCGAAGGAAACGGAGTGCTCAGCAGCCTCGAAAAAGCCTGCTGGGAATTCTGGAACCTCTACGAAAACGATTGGCGGAGTACCATTGCATACGAGCAGTCCGGGTGCATTTCGCTGGCCGTCACGGCGCAGCTGGATGCGCTGGCGAAGGAGATGCGCCGTATCAAAGATAAGAAGCAGGCGTTCGACATCGACGCGCTCCAATATTACAAGGGAAACGTCACGAAATTATTCTACGACCTGGAACACTACGTAACGCTGTGCTGTAACGATCAGGGTGTAGTAGATGACTTCAAAGCCCGGATGAAACTGGCATTCCCGGTCTCCAGCCGGCACCATACGGCCTCTTTCTATTCGGCTTACGACCGTAGAAATCACTCAGTAAACTACTATTCGGGCGTCTCGGTCAGCGAGCCCGAACCGTCGGCCAAATACGCCGCCGAAAACCGGCAGACAAACTGGTATCGGGACACGCATTAGCCCCCTCGGGCTTCCCGGTGCATCCCGTCACTCGGACGCATATTTCTTCGGGAGCACGCCGAACTGCTTCTGGAAGCATTTCGCAAAATAGGACGTGGAGCTGAACCCGACCATATAGCAGACCTCATTGATGTGGTAACGCTTGTCCCGGAGCAGCCGGGCCGCGGTTTTCAGCCGTTCGAGCCGCAGGTAATCGTTCGGGGTCATGTCCAACACGCCCTTGATCTTGCGGTAGAAGCTCGCACGGCTCATGTGCACCATCTCGGCGATGTCGTTGATCTTGAACTCGGGATCGCTGAGGTTGGCCTGGATGATCTCCTGCAGCCGGACGATGAAATCGGTGTCCACCGAAGAGGTAGCCATGGTATTGGCCAGCACCAGCGGATTTTTCGAAAAAGCCTCGCTCAACGTCTGCCGGCTCTTGATCAGGTTGGCAATCACCGACAGCAGGTAATCCGACGAAAAAGGCTTCTCGACATAGGCGTCGGCCCCGGCGTCCATGCCCGAAATCTTCGAATGAAGGTTCGTCTTCGCCGACAGCAGGATCAGCGGGATATGGCTGTAACGCAGGTCGGTCTTCACCTGCCGGCAAAACTCGATGCCGTCCATCTTGGGCATCATGATATCGCTGATAATCACATTGACATAATTTTTCTCCAGCAACTCCAGCGCTTCGACGCCGTTCCCGGCCGTCAGCACCGAATAGCTTTCCGACACCTGCCGCCGGATGAAGGCGCACATCTCGGGGTTGTCCTCGACGATCAGGACGCTGTAAGCCTCCCAGCCGAGGTCGCCGCGCTCATCGGGAATGCTCTCGGAATCCTCCGCCGAGGCGGTCTCCACGGAATCCTCCGCCGCCTGCCGGCAGAGCGGAATGGTCAGGACGAACACGTTCAACTCCGTGTCTGCGTCCATCGCCAGCGTCCCGCCGTGCAGTTCGGCCAGGGAACGCGACAGCGCCAGTCCGATTCCCGTTCCGGTCGATTCGTCCTTGCGAGCATGGCGGAAGAACGGGGCGAAGATAGGCTCACGCATCTCCGGAGGCACGACCTCGCCGTCGTTGGTGACCGTGACCCGGAACGCATCGTCAACCACCGACAACCCGACGCGGATCATCGTTTCCGAATATTTCAGGGCATTGTTCATCAGGTTGCTCAGAATCTTGATGAAAGCCTCCCGGTCTACCTGCGCATAAATCTCCCCCTCGCCCGGCTCCAGTTCGAAGGTCTTATGCTGCTGCTTGGCCGAGGAGCTGAAACGATAGAACGTCTCTTCGACGATATCCGTCACGTTCTGCCGTGCCAGATTGAGCGACAAGCGCTCCTTCTCGATCTTCTGGAAATCCAACAACTGGTTCGTGAGGTCCAGCAGCCGATTGGTGTTGCGGTCCATGACGATCAGGTCCTCGGCGATGCTCCGGTCCATCGTCTGTTTGCCGAGGATGTTCTCCAACGGGCCCTTGATCAGTGTCAGCGGCGTGCGGATCTCGTGCGCAATGTTGGTGAAGAAGCTGATCTTGGCATTATACAGCTCCCGTTCCTTCTCGCGCTCGAAAGCCTGGATGTGCTGCTGCTGGCGGCGAACGTTGCGGCGCGTATGGTAAATCCGGATCAGCACGAGCGCACCCAGCGCAAGCAGTCCGTAGACGACATAGGCCGTCACGGAGAGGTAGAACGGCGGCGAAACCTCGATGAAAAGTCGTTTCTCAGGCTCCGCGCCGGCATTGCCCGAACCGGCCGGGAGGCGTACCCGGAAGTTGTATTTGCCGTAAGGGATTTTCGAATAGGTGATCGTGGCGCTCCCGGGCGTATATTGCCGCCACTTGTCGTCGAAGCCTTCGAGTTTATAGAGCAGGCGGTTGGTCTGCGGCTCACGGTAGCTCAGGGCGGCGATTTGCAGCGTCAGGGAGTTCTGGTCGTGCTTCAGGCGGATCGAATCCGAGCAGATGATGCTCCTGCGCAGCGGGGAGTTCCGGCCTCCGACCAGGACCTTCTCGTCCAACAGCGAAAAATCGGTGATGTAGATAGGCGGCACGTAATCGGTCTTACGCCCGAGGAGCGTCTCGGGGTTGAAGGAGATCAATCCCTCGATACAACCGAAATAGATGGTTCCGTCCGGGGATTTATACCCTGACTTATAGTTGAACTGGTTGCTCAACAAGCGGTCGGTCACGGTGTAGACCTGCCGGACACTGCCCGCCCGGGGATCGAACAGCGCCAACCCCCGGTCGGTCGTGATCCAGAAGAAACCCTGGTCGTCCTCGATGATCTGGAAAACAACGTCGCTGGGCATTCCGTTGAAGGTACTGTAACGGACGAATTTATTTCCGGCCGGGTCGAAACGGCAGAAGCCCGAACCTTCGGTGGTGAGCCATATCCGGCGGTTGCTGTCCTCGAAAACGCTCGTAACGTTGTCGTAGGGAAGCGAATTCGGATCGTCGCCGTCGTGCAAGAACTGCGTCCAGGCATCATTGCGCGCATCGTAGCGGTAAACGCCGTTGGAGGAGGTGCCCACCCACAGATTCCCGTCCGAATCCTCCCGGATATCGTGGACCATCTTGCCGCCGTTGATCTCCGGAACGTGCAGGAATCGGTCCGTCTCGCGGTTGTAATACTGAAGGCCGTGCATGGTTCCCACGTAGATACGCCCGCCGTTGGTCTTGTAGAGCGCGAAAACATAGTTGCTGAACAGCCGCCCCGGCTTGTTGTCGTTGTCGTATTTGCGGATACGGCCCGTCCGGGTGTCGATCACCCAGATACCTTTCGCAAAGGTGCTCACCCAGAGGTCGTCCCCGTCCATCAGCAGTCCGTGGACGTTGGTGAACTCCCGGCTCGGGGAGAAAAAGCGGAACGAGCCGTTTGCGGGATCGAACGTATAGAGTCCGGCATCCTCCGTGCCTATCCAGAGCCGCCCGTCGCTGCCCGGACAGATTTCCCGCACGCGGCGGCCCCGGAGGCTGTGCGGATCGTCGGTGTGGTAATATTTTTCGAAATCGGAATTCCGCTGAGGCAGGTAATTGATGCCTCCGAAGAACGAGCCGATCCACAACCCGCCCTCGCGATCCTTGCAGAGCGAGTAAACGGCATTGTCCGAGAGCGAATAAGGGTCGTAAGGAGAACTTTTCAAATGCTGGTAACGCCGGGTGCGAATGTTGTAGACGACGATGCCCGATTCGGTGCCGATCCACAACTCGTCGGGCGAATACGGCAGGATGTGCCGCACGAACAGCGGTGCATCGGGATTGTCCGACAGCCGGAGCCGGGTGACCGTCCCGGCAACGAGGTCCACCTTCGCCACGCCGTGTTCCTCCAGCCCGAGGTACATCTCGTTGTAGTCGCTCAGGCAGATGAAGGAGATGATGTCCTTGGGATAAATCTCCTGCCCGTCGGCATCGAGGAACGGCTTCACGTTTTGGAACAGGTCTTCGGTACAGTAAAGCCCGCCGCCATAGCCGGCGAACCAGATGACACCGTTCTTATCGGAGGCGAGGCTGCGCAGCGGCTTCCGCGGCTTGTAACGGCACTCGACCCCGCGGGTCTGCGGATCGTAGCAGAAAACGTCGCTGTTCTCCACGACGATCCAGACACGGCCTTCCCGGTCGCAGTCGAGGATCGAAATGGGCTTGGTGATCGGCTTCCCGTCGGCAGCGTAGAGCGGCACACCGGAAAAATTCTCCGTCTCGGGGTCATAGATATAAAGCCCCGAGTCGGTGCCGACCCAAATCCGGTGGTCGTGATCCTGGACGAGACATTTGATCAGGCTGTTCCCCAGTCCGGTCGTGAGACGGGGATCGTGCATGAAAGTCTTGAACGATTTCCCGTCATAGCGGCATAGGCCGTCCTTCGTGCCGAACCACATGAAGCCCTTGTCATCCTGAATGATCGAGGTAACCGTATTTTGTGACAATCCGTCGTTGATGTCCAGCCGGTCGAAATGGATCGACTGCGCACGGCCCAGAAAAACGCCGCAGCAAAGCACAAAGACAAGCGAGTAGAATTTTCCCATACGAAGTTTTGGTTAGCAGAACAAATATAAGTAATTAAAATCACAAAAAAATATCCCGTAGACACTGAGACAAAAGAGGCAGCCAACGCAATCAATTCACAAACAACACATTACAAATCAAAAACAATCCGTTTATCCCGGCGGCGATACAAAATTGAGATAATTCTTGTGTTAATAGCGACTATATTTTCTTGCACCGGTTTTCCCTTTCATACCTTTGTTCTAAGTAAAACACCCAACTTAAAACGGCACGCCCCGAACGGCTGCCGGACCGAAAGTAACCGATGAAAAAGTGCATTCCCATCCTGTTCGCATGCTGCGTGATAGCCGGTGAAACCTCTGCCATGGAGGGCCGCCTGTCGCAGCGAATCACACTGAAAACCCCGGGTAACAACGCCGTGACCTATAACCTGCGCGAAACCGCCAAGGAGGGGGGGGGAATTTTAGAGGCTGACCGACAGCTGCCGCTGACCATCCGACGGCAAAAAACCGAAACAGACAGCGAAATCAGGATCGTTCTCACGCTGACGGCGGACGATCTCCTATATTATAATGTAGAGCAGTCGTTCAGCACGGGCCTCGTCCACGAGAACTGTCTCTTCTATATGCCCGGGTTCTGGTATCACAAAAACCTGCGGTCGCCCCAATCGGCTCCCTCATTCCACACCAGCGACAGTTGGCAGGTGCGCGAAGACCGCCTGAGCACGCCCCTCACGGGTATCTACGACGAAAAATCAGGAACCTATTACACGGTGCTCCGCACCGACACGCCCGACTGCGAGGCGCTCGCCTGTCACAATTACGGCGAAGTGATCCTCTCGGGCAAAACATCGCTGGGCTTCACGGGATTCCGCAATGCGGACGCGCACGCGGCGCTGGTCTTCGGGTTCCCCTACTGCGAAGCCCCGAAATCCTATATCCGCAAACTGACCCTCGCCCCGGCCGTCCGGGCATTCGAAAAACTGGAGAAGGGCGAGACGCGCCGCCTGACATGGACGATCCGGAAGGGTGCCAGCCCCTCCTATTCGTCGTTCGTGGCCGAGGTGTGGAACGACTCCTTCGACGCGCTCGATCCCCGGCCCGTCAGCCCGCGCTACACCCCCGCCGAGGCCAAGGCCGTCCTGGCCGAATATTTCTCCCAGAGCTACGTCGGGGACTATCCGCTGAAATTCACCTCCGGCGTGGAACTCCGCACGGCCGACTGCGAAAGCACGGGTATCGCCGAGGTGGGATTCGTGGGCCGCGTGCTGCTCAACGCCTTCAACGCGCTGGAATACGCCGAAGCGAACGGCCGCGAGAAACTCGCAGCAGAGGCCCGGTCGATCTTCGACAGCTACCTGCAATACGGATTCACACCGGGCGGCCTGATCCGCGAGGTGGTCGATTTCAAGCGGGAACGCGAGACCGACGTTTACAGTATCCGCCGTCAGTCGGAGGGCCTCTATGCCCTCCTGAACTACCTCGACTATGAGAAACAACACGGCCGCAGCCATCCCCGGTGGGAGGCTCGTATCCGGACCCTGCTGGAGAAATTCCGCACGCTTCAGAATCCCGACGGCGGTTTCCCCCGCAAATTCCGCGACAACCTGACCGTCGTGGACGCCTCGGGCGGCAGCACGCCATCGGCCACGCTGCCCCTGACGATGGCCTATGCCTATTTCAAGGACGAGGCTTACCGCCGGAGCGCCGAACGCACGGCCGACTATCTCGAAAAGAATCTCATTTCCAAAGCCGACTACTTCTCGTCGACGCTCGACGCCAACTGCGAGGACAAAGAGGCTTCGCTCTATGCCGCAACGGCGATGTACTACCTGACGTTCATCTCCGAGGGCGCCGAACGGCAGCGCTACGTCGATCTGTGCCGTGAGGCGGCCTATTTCGCCCTTTCGTGGTACTACCTCTGGGACGTGCCTTTCGCCCAGGGGCAGATGCTCGGCGACGTGGGCTTCCGCTCCCGCGGCTGGGGCAACGTGTCGGTGGAGAACAACCACGTCGACGTCTTCATCTTCGAATTCGCCACGGTGCTCGACTTTCTGGCCGAAGCGTGCCACGAACCCCGCTTCGAGCGCATGAGCGCCGTAATCCGAAGCTCGATGCTCCAACTGATGCCCGTTGAAGGGTCGATGTTCGGGATCGCCCGCACGGGCTACTACCCCGAGGTCGTACAGCACACCGCCTGGGATTACGGCAAGAACGGCAAAGGCTTCTACAACGACATCTTCGCGCCGGGCTGGACCGTGGCGTCGCTCTGGCAGATGCTCAGCCCCGACCGCGTCTCGAACTATTTCGCCAACCGATAAACCCACTGGAAAATGACACGAATTCTACTGCTCCTCATTCTCCTCGCACCGCTCGCCGCACCGGCGCAGAACGCCCTGAAAGAACGCGAGACGATCTGCACCCTGACCTCGAAGGAGGGCCACGGCGGGCAGTTCGACTGGAAAATGAAACGCGCCGACGAGGTGGGCGTACGCTCCGAGGAGGTCTCCTCCGCCCGGCTTACGACCGAAGACTGGCTGCCGGCGGTGGTCCCGGGAACGGTGCTCAACTCGCTGGTGCACGACGGCGTCTACCCCGAGCCGTACTACGGGCTCAACAACAAGCTGGAGTCGAACCTCATCCCCGACCTCTACCGCGCCGGACGGGATTTCTACACCTACTGGTTCCGGACGGAGTTCCGGCTCGACCGGAAGGAATGCGGCGGCAAAAAGGTCTGGCTCCAGGCCGACGGCATCAACTACCGCGCGGAAATCTGGCTCAACGGCAGCATGGTGGGCAACACGGCCGGCATGTTCCTGCAGCGCGTCATCGACATCACCGACAAGGTCACGTTCGACCGGGAGAACGTCCTGGCCGTGAAGGTCTACCCCGTGGACATGCCCGGCACGATACGCCCCAAGGGCGGCAAGTCGTTCGGCGCCAACGGCGAGTTCCAGAACGGCGGCAACGGCGAGATCGGCCGCAACGTCACCCAGCTGATGACCGTCGGGTGGGACTTCTTCTACCTCGACGGCATCCGCGACCGCAACACCGGCATCTGGCGCGACATCACGCTCTTCACCACCGGGCGCGTGCGGCTGGCTCATCCGTTCGTGAAATCCGAGTTGTCGAAACCCGGCTACGACGCGGCGCGCCAGACCGTCTCGGTCGAGGTGAGCTATCCCGACTACATCCCGCAGAACACCTGGCGGAAAGCCAAAGTCAGCGGCGAAATCCGCGGTGAAGGCATCCGCTTCGAAAAGGAGGTGTCGCTCTACCGCGGCGAGGTGAAGGAGGTAGTCTTTACGCCCGAGGAGTTCCCGCAGCTGGTGATCCGCAATCCGCGCCTGTGGTGGCCGCTGAACAAAGGAAAACAGGAACTCTACGACCTGACGCTGAAAGTCGAATTCGACGGCAGGGTCAGCGACTCGATTTCGACGCGCTTCGGCATCCGGGAGATCACCTCCACGACCGACACGCCGGACAGGTCGCGCACGTTCAGCATCAACGGCCGGCCGCTCTTCATCCGGGGCACCAACTGGCTGCCGGAAGCCATGCTCCGCACGTCGGACGAACGCACCCGCGCCGAACTGCGCTACACGGCCCAGTCGGGCGTGAACCTCATCCGCTTCTGGGGCGGCGGCATCACCGAATCGGACTATTTCTTCCAGCTCTGCGACTCGCTGGGCATCCTCGTCTGGCAAGAGTTCTGGATGACGGGCGACACCAACCACCCCAACGATCCGGGCGTCTATTACGCGAACGTGGTCTCCACGGTGAAGCGCATTCGCAACCACCCCTCGCTGGCCTACTATGTCTCGTCGAACGAGAGCACCGAAATGCCGCAGATGGAACGACTGCTCGAAAAACTCGACGGCACGCGCGGCTATCAGATGCAGTCGGAATGCGGCGGCATACACGACGGCAGTCCCTACAAGCAGGTCAACATCATGAGCCACTACGAGGACAAGGCTTCACCGCGCGGCAGCCGCGTCTACGGCTTCAACCCCGAATACGGCGCCCCGTGCCTGCCGACGGTCGAATGCCTGCGTGAAATGATGGACGAAAAGGACCTGTGGCCCATCAACAAAGCGGTCTGGGACTATTCCGACGGCAATGGATTCCACCTCATGTCGACGCTCTACACCGACATGACCAACGAATACGGCCCCTCGCAGAGCATCGAGGAGTTCGCCGAAAAGGCGCAGTTCCTCGGCGCCATGAACTACAAGAGCATCTGGGAGGTCTGGAACTACAACAAGTTCGGCTACGGCGACCGCTACACGTCGGGATTCCTCTACTGGTACCACAATTCGGCCGTCCGTCAGGTCGCCGGACGCATGTGGGACTGGTCGCTCGAACCCACCGCGGCGCTCTACGCCGCGCAGAACGCCTGCGAGCCCCTCCACCCGCAGTTCGACTACCTGAAAAACACGGTGTCGGTGGTCAACGACCACTACCGCGCATACCGCGGCTACCGGGTTACGGCCGAGGTCTACGACCTCGACATGCGGCGCATCGACTCGCAGTCGGCGACGGTCGACCTGCCCGAAGACGGCGTTGCGAACGACGTGCTGACGCTGGATTTTTCGGCGTCGAAGACCCCGGTGCAGTTCATCAGGCTGAAACTCTTCGACGAACGCGGCAAGCAGGCAGGCAGCAATTTCTACTGGCGTTCGGACAACGAATACAAGGGCGCCAACACGCTCACCGGTCCGGCGACGGCGGGATTCCAGTCGCTCGGCGAACTGGCCCGGACCCGCGTCGCCGCGTCGTACGAAACCTCGGTGGACGACGGATGCCACTACATCGACCTCCGACTGAAAAACACCGGCCGCAAGGTGGCGTTCTTCACGCAGGTACAGTGGCTCGACGAGCGGCGCAAGCCCGTGCGGCCGTCGTTCTACACCGACAACTTCCTCTGCCTGATGCCGGGCGAGAGCCGGACAGTGCGCATCGAAACGGCACTCGACAAACTCCCCGGAGAGGCATACACGCTCGTCGTGAGGGGCTTCAATCTCGACACGCGCGAATTCAAGGTCAAAATCCGGCGTCCGTGAAACTCCTGCTGTACATTTTCGCCCTCATCCTGGCAATGGGCATCCTGACCCGCAAGCACACCTACGACGTGGTGATCGTGGGCGGAACCCCTGCGGGGATCACCGCCGCCGTCGCCGCCGCACGCGAAGGAAAAAACAGCGTCATCCTCGAACGCTCGGGTCACGTCGGCGGGCTCCCGGTCAACGGACTGGGCGCCACGGACATCGCCACGCGGGGCGCCACGGCGGGACTGTTCGCCCGTTTCGTGACGCTGAACAAGGCCCGTTACACCGAAAAATACGGCGCCGGCTCCCCGCAGGCGCGCGATTGCAGCGACGGATACCATTTCGAACCGTCGGTGGCGGCGGAGACCTTCGCACGGATGCTCGCCGAGGCCGGTCCCGGAAGCATTACGGTTCTGACCGGACGCCAGTTCGACGCCGAAGCGCGCTACGTCGAGAAGCGGGGCGACCGGATCGTTTCGATCCGCATCCTCGACCGCACGACGGGCCGGGAGGAACATTACCGCGGCGCCGTGTTCATCGACGCGACCTACGAAGGCGACCTGGGCGCAGCCGCAGGGGTTCCGTTCCGGACCGGACGCGAAGGGGCCGACGAATACGGCGAACCCTGCGCCGGAAAAATCTACCGCTGGTGGAAGCACGGTCCCGACGCCGACGGCACGACCTATGAGGGCGACGACGCCATCCAGGCTTACAACTACCGCCTCTGTCTGACGGACGATCCGCAGAACCGGCTGGCGATCCCCCGGCCCGAAAACTACGACCGCAGCGAGTACGCCTCGCTGGTCGGCGACGTATTGGACGGACGCAACACGGACGCCCGTTACCGCAGGGCGGATTCGGCGGCTATCGCCCGGAACCGCCGGCGCATCGGGGCCGGAGAGCGGACCTCGGCCCCCGGCGACGTCTGGGGCATGGCCAAGGTGACGAGCATGACCCGCCTGCCGAATGCCAAGACCGACGCCAACAACCAACATCTCGCACTCATCTCCACGGACCTGCCCGAAGAAAACTGGCCGTGGCCGACAGCCGGCTGGGCGTGGCGCGACCGTTTCGCAGAGCGTCTGCGCGACTATACGCTGGGCCTGCTGTGGTTCGCCCAGCACGACGAGGCGCTGCCCGCGCATTTCCGCGAAGCCTGTCTGCGGTGGGGCCTCGCCGCCGACGAATACCGCGACAACGACGGATTTCCGCGTCAGGTCTACGTCCGCGAAGGCCGGCGGCTGGAAGGCTGCTATTTCTTCACCGCCAAAGACGCCCTGCCCGAAGCCGAGGGGAAGCGTCCGCCGCTCCACCGCAGTTCGGTCACCGCAAGCCACTACGCCCTCGACTCGCACGCCGTGCGCAAACGCGAGCCGGGGCGCATACACCTCGACGGATTCTTCAGCCACCCGACGGCCGTTTACACGGTTCCCTACGGCGTGATGGTTCCCCGGCGGGTCGAAAACCTGCTCTTCCCGGCAGCCGTCTCGGGCAGCCACGTCGGATTCTCGACCCTGCGCATGGAGCCTTGCTGGATGGCCTTGGGCGAAGCCGCCGGAACGGCAGCCGCACTGGCGATCGACAGCCGCCGGAACGTCCGCGAAATCACCGTGGACGCGTTGCAGGAACGCCTGCTCCGCCACGGGGCTGTGCTGGTCTACCTGCGGGACCTGAAACCCGGCGATCCCGATTACGCCGCCGTACAGCGGTTGGCGCTGCGGGGCTTCTTCCCCGAATGGGAAGCCGGCCTCGACCGCCCGCTCGACGAACCCACGGCGCGTCTCTGGAGCTCGCTCGCCAGACGGAAAATAACGGCCGACGGCACGACCACCCGGCGGGAATGGCTTCGCCGGATCACAATGAACTAACTTCTAAAACAAAATGAATATGAAACGAATTTTCTCCTTTCTGACTGCCTTCCTGGCCATTGTCACGATGATGCTGTGCTGCAGCCATTGCAGCAAGGACGACTCCGACAACGGCAACACCGGAAAACCGTATGTCCGGCTCAATTTCAGCGAAAAGATGGTGTCCAACTCCGCCGGATCGCTCGAAATCTTCGTGTCGTCGAACACCGAATGGATCGCCGAGCCGCGGAGCAAATGGCTCAGCGTAACCCCCAACAGCGGCAAGGGCGACCTCTCGGTGCGCATCTCCTTCGAGGCGAACGGCACGGAGAAGCGCACGGGCATCGTCCGCTTCACGGCCGACGGCGTCAATCCGGTCGAGATCACCATCACGCAGTCGGCGCTGACCTTCACCAACCCCATCACCATCGGGGGTAACGTCGCCACGATGCCCGATCCCTACATCGTCAAGGACGGCGAATATTACTACACCTGCAAGGCGAGCGGCAACGGCATCGCCATCTCGCGCTCCTCGCGGCTCACGGCAATCAACAGCACCACCAAGAAATGGAGCCTCCCCTACGAAGGCCCCTCGAAACCGTGGAACATCGCCGACCTCTGGGCTCCCGAGCTGTTCCACATCGGCGACCGCTGGTACGTATACTACGCGGCCGGACGCCGCGGACAGGACGGAATCACCGGTTACAGCACCCAGCGCAGCGGCGTACTCCGTTCGAAAGCCAACGACCCGCTGGGCGAATGGGAGGATATGGGCATGCTTTACACGGGCTACAACTACCAGCCGGGCATCAAGCCCACCATAGAGAACACGGAATATGCCATCGACCTGACGACCTTCGAGCTGAAGGGTCAGCGCTATGCCGTCTGGTCGGGCAACGGAACCGACGCCGTTCAGCAGATCCGCATCGCTACGATGTCGGACCCCTGCACCATCTCCTCGTCAATGGTCATCCTCTCGACCCCCACGCAGTCCTGGGAAACAATGGACGGACGCAAGATCAACGAGGGTCCCGCCATACTCGTCAACGAGGAGAAGGGCAAGCTCTTCATCGTCTACTCCTGCAACCCGTCGTGGACCAAGAACTACCGGCTGGCCTGGCTGATGCTCGACATGAACGACGGCGACCCGATGAATCCGGCCGACTGGAAGAAGTCGAACAACTACGCCTTCTGGCGCTGCGACAACACGAAGGAACCGGTATCCGGAGTCAACGGACTGGGACACTGCACCTTCACCAAATCCCCCGACGGAACCGAGGACTGGATCGTCTACCACGCCATGCGTTATTCCGACGGCGGATGGGGCCAGCGTTACCCCTTTGTCGAGAAATTCACGTGGAACGCCGACGGAACGCCCGATTTCGGGAAAGGCGCCGGATGGGGCGAAGCCCTGTTGCTGCCCTCGGGAGAGACGCTCTGAAAACATCTTCGCATTGTTAACCTAACCGAATAACAGTACCGCAAACCGATGAAAAAATTCCTTTTAGTTGTACAAACCCTGCTGCTGCTCGCGGCGGCCTCGAACGTTCAGGCGCAGAAAAGCTACGACCTGAAAAAATTCCCGAAGGGATGCCAACCCGAAGAGATCGGCATAAGGCTCACCGAACGCTACCTCCAGACTCCGCACTCGCACTGGGGCGACATCAACTCGAAGTACAAGGTAACACTTGTAACCTATCCCGATGTCTGCGCCTGGCTGGGCGCATTGTGGTTCACCGCCGGAACCGGCAACGACAGCCTCTACACCCGGCTCGTGGAGCGTTTCGAACCGCTGTTCACCACGCAAAAGAACTTGCAGCCCAACCTGTTTCCCAAGGATCACAACGTCGTCGATTTCTATGTCTTCGGCGCCGTGCCGCTGGAAATCTACAAACGCAACCACGATCCGAAATACCTGGAGCTGGGCATGAAGTATGCCGACGGCCAGTGGGAGCTGCCCGCCAATCCGCAGCACTACAAGCAGCTGTCCGAAGCGAAAAAATACGCCGACGACGGCTACTCGTGGCAGACCCGGCTCTGGGTCGACGACATGTTCATGATCACCGACCTGCAGGCCCAGGCTTATCTGGTTACGGGCGACAAGAAGTATATCGACCGCGCCGCCCGTGAGATGGCGCTCTACCTCGACCGCATCCAGCGTCCCAACGGACTCTTCTACCACCACACCGGCACGCCCTATTTCTGGGGCCGCGGCGACGGCTGGATGGCCGTCGGCATGGCCGAAATGCTCCGCATGCTCCCGAAGGACAACCCCTACCTGCCGCGCATCCGGGCGGCCTACATGCAGATGATGGAGACGCTGCTGCGCTATCAGGCCTACGACGGCATGTGGCGTCAGATCATCGACAACCCCAATTCCTGGAAAGAGACCTCCTCGACGGCCATGTTCACCTACGCGATGATCCTCGGCGTGAAGAACGGCTGGCTCGACCGGAAAATCTACGGCACGGCCGCCCGCAAGGCATGGCTGACGCTGCTCTCCTACCTCGACGAGAAAGACAACCTCCGCAACGTCTGCGAAGGAACCGGCGCCAAAAACAGCTTCGACTGGTATCAGAACCGCCGCCGCCTGACCGG
>CDYU01012577.1_pt1 | contig 17529 bp, 15 predicted proteins | sample 480701 | NCBI WGS metagenome assembly CDYU01 (sample SAMEA3182105, study PRJEB8094) | gut metagenome | biome: human; feature: gut; material: Stool; isolation source: human stools | place: Canada | collected 2013-02-26 | reverse complement strand
ATTTACATTAATATACATTTATTTTTTACTTATTATTGGTCTTTTATACAAATATGCAACAATAAATAATATACCACCAAACAATGCACATATTATATCTTTCATTGTATCTGTAACACCTGTTTCTAAAACTCTTTGAGCATCATTACCAAATATATTATCAGCAGTAAATTCAAATATTTCCCAGAAAGCTGCAATAGCAAGTACAAATGAAATTATAAATAATATGTTAAATGAATTTTTTTTAGTTAATAATTTTTCTTTTTTTAATATTAAGAATCCTAAGTAAGCAGTTAATGTTCCTGATAAAAAGTGTGTAAATGAATCATACCAATATACTATTTCATATAGTTTTAATACACTTCCAAACTCACCAGCAAGTATTATAAATATTAAAAATATAAACTCCGAAATTTCTGATAGTTTAATGTATTTTTTTAATAATCGTGGTAAAACAACTATTATTGAAAGTGAAATACAAATTAATATGTTTACTTCATAATTAAAACTTATATTAAATACAATTGAAAATATATTCAATATCCATATTAATAAAACTAATAAATTATTTATTATCTTCATATTCTATCTTATCCATTTCTACTTGATTAATTGAGTTAAATCTTTTTGTAATTTTATCAGTTGTAACATGTATATCTTTTACATCTTTTGAAACCGTTTCAATACTTCTATATAGTTTATCCCATCTATCCTTATATCTTATGAATTCTTCATTCAATAATTTCAATTCGCTGTGAATAACTTTTGTATATTTATCTCTTTCTATATTTTTTATTATTATTTGTATCGTTGTAAGTGTACTTATAAGTGTAGTTGGAGATGTAATCCATACTCTTTTTTTATAAGCATAGTCTATTATATCTTGATGATATGCATTAACCTCAGCAAATATGGCTTCTGCAGGTAAAAATAAGATTGCTTGATCCGAAGTAACCCCTGGTATTATGTATTTACTACTAATAGCATCTATATGTTTTTTCATATCTTGCTTAAATAGTTTTTCATACATATTTCTGCTTTCTTTAGAATTTTCTTTGTTAACCATATTTTGATAATTTTCTAAAGGGAATTTTGAGTCTATTGCAATAACACCAAGAGGTTCTGGTGCGAATAATACACTATCAGCTATACTACCATTTTCAAATGTATATTGTAATTTATATATTTTATCATTATTTTCACCAAACACATTCGTAAGTATATGTTTTAAATTTACTTCTCCATATATACCACGTGTTTTCTTATCAGTTAGTACTTCTTGTAATGATACTATATCTTCACCTAGTGTATCAATTTTCTTTTGAGCTTCATCTATTTTTGATAGACGTTCTAAAACATTTGTAAATGTTTTATTCGTTTTTTCAAAATTTTGATCTATTCTTTCATTTACTTTATCATTTATCATACGAAGTTTTTGTTCTATTTTGTCATTTTGCTCATTAAAATGTTTATTGAGTGTTAAATTAATTTCATTTTGAAAACTCCCTACTTCTTTAACCATATTTGTTTCAAGCTTTCCTAATCTTTCTGTTATATTTGACTCATTAATATTTTTTGTTATAGAGATAACAACTAAAATTATTATTAATACATTTAATCCTATTATGACGTATAACATTAGCCTCACCATCCTATAATAATTTTAGCATTCATACATTTGTTCGTCAATGTTTTTTAATGATTTAATATCCAATTTTCATATCCACCATCTAAACTTAGTATTTTATAACCTTGTGTTGAAAGTATTTTTCCAATATTTAAACTACTAATACCTTTTGTACAATATAAACAATATGTTTTATTTTTATCTAAATAATTTTGTGGAGTAACAATAAGTTTTCCAACAGGAATATTTATTGAGTCTGGTATATGGTTATTATTATATTTTTCTGAACTTCTTATATCAATTATAATAAAACTATTTTTTTTTAATTCAAATTCTTTTAATGAAATAATTGAAAGCATATAAAAATCACCCTAATATATATTATGAGTGATTTTATTTTATGAGAATAATTATTATTTTTTTACTATTTTACAATCAAAACTTTTTATAAGCTTAATTAGAAAGTATTTTACAATTTTCTAATAATTTACCATTTTCATCAGCAGCTTGATAAAAATGTGGATTATTATTTTGAAAAGTTTCATCATTATCTTTTGATGAACAAGTTAATACTTTCTTACTTTCATCAAAAGAGCATTTTTTTGGACACAACATATCTGTAGATGATGTAGCATTCTTTTGTGGAGAATTTATTTTAACAGTAACATTTTTCCCATTATAATTAATTGTGTGACTATCAAAATTATCCTTATTAGTTACATCAAAACTTAATGAAACATCACTTATATTTGGTTCATCTACATTGCTCCTATAATATTTACATGAACATTGATAACTAACACGATTATTAGAATCATCAGTTTTATCATTAGAATCATTTGAATTACAATTTTCTCCACTTCCAAGATTAACTAATCCAACTAATATATCTACTATTATTGGTACAAAGAATAATACAACACACGCAATTAATCTTTTAACAAATTTGGATTTGCTTTTTTTCATTTCTTCTTGTTCCCCTGATGCTGCTGCTTTTACAAAATCAAGCATTCCAAGTACTACTAGTAGTATTACCCCACCAATTCTTACTAAATTCATTATCCAATCAATAATTGATTGTGTCCCTTTATCAATTATGCATCCTGATAAATCAACATTATTATCACGATCAGTTGTTGTATGATACTTCTTGTCAGCATCATCACCATAAGGATCATCAGGGTTTGCTAGTTCATCATCACCTGGAACAGGTGATAAATCTTCAGTATCATCATTTGAATCATCATCAGGATATTCTTCCTCTAATGGTGAATCGTATTTAGCATTCTCTACAGCCTTTTTATATTCACCATTGTATTTTTTATAAAGATCATCTGATGGTGCTAAAATTTTAATATTAACTAATCTGTTATAAGCTTTTTCAACATTATTAAAACTATTTATAATATTATTATTCCTTTGACTACAAGTTTTTACATAACCTTTTTTGGGATTAGGTTTGCAGTCTTTATCGTCGATAAACGCATTTGCCTCTTTTAATGCATTACCAAGCAAAAGCCCAAAATTATTTAATTCTGTTTGTTTATCATTTTTTAATTTTATTACACCATATACATCATTATTATCATGATCAGCAGACTTTATTTTTTCAAAATAGGGACTAAAATCATTACTACCATTTCCAAATACAACATACTCATCAGATGCAAGAAAACCTTTTGCTTTAAAAAACAATAAAGCATTAGGACACTTATTGTTAGAAATATAATTATCCACAATACTAGAATTTGCTATTTTCCCATTTTCAGTTTTAAAATTTGAAGTTTTTTCAGAATTATATTGAACATTCAAGTTCCAAGCCACAGTATTTTCATTTCCCCACTGAAATTCAACAGAACCTTTATTACCATCTCCATTATCATATTCACACTTAAAGGTTTGGTTATCAGCATTAACTGTAATAATACCAAACAATAATACTGAAAGAAAAAATATAAAATATTTAAAATTTCTCATAAGTTCACCTCTAACTACAATTAATTATACCATAAAAAAAGATTAACAGTAAATATATACTATTAATTTTATTATTCATCATTGAAGAAATCATCAAAAAATTGGTCATCAGTTATGTCTTCACTTATATTAGTATTTACAGAATTACTTTTTTGTTCAACTATTATATCCTTATTTTTTTCAACTGATTTTTCTTCTTCTATTATTTTATTCTCCCTAGATTTTTCTTTTTCAAGTCTTTCCTCTTCTTCAAGCTCCGCTATTTTAGCATCTATTTTTTTAACTAAATCGTCAACATTTAAAGATGGTTTTGGACTTTTCTTTGACATATCAGGCATACCAAACAATGGTGGGAAGTCAGAATTTTCGCCCATACCTTTCATCATTTCATTTATTTTTTCATCTTTTTTTGCTTGAACAAAAGCCTTCAAATCAAATATTTTAACAGGAAGTTTAGTTCTTGTTGGATATAATGCTGGTTCTTTTGTCATTCCCCATTCAATTTTATGATCAAATTTTAACTTTGTTTTAAAAGGACGCATTCTTGATCTTAAAATTAAAGCATCTTCTTCTTTAAAGTTTTGTAAATCTGTTACTGTTACAAGTGGTCTTGAGTCAGTTTTATCATCTTTCTTTGACTTAACATCTCCACACATTTTACTAATTTCTTCTAAAGCCGCAAGTTCTGTACTTAACAAGTAAATTGTATTGCCACAGTTTCCTCTAATAGTTTCTGCTTTTTCTTTTCCATAAACATCATTTAATTGTGAAAAGTTCTGAATTATAAATGAAAGTTTAATATTTCTAGAACGTGCTGCAGATACCATAGCATCAACATCAGAAAGAGGTGGCATGTTAGCAAACTCATCAAGTAAAAAATTAGTTCTATGTTTTAATTTTCCACCTGGATTTTCTTGTGCAACTCTAACTAATGTTTCATAACATTGTTTTAAGAAAATTGTAACAAGCGAATGATAGGTTTTCTTTTCATCTTGAATTACAATAAATACTGCTGTTTTCTTTCTACCAATATCCTCCATATCAAAATCATTATGCGCAAGCATTTCTGATAATGTTTCACGTGAAGAAAATAATTGAATTTTTTGATTAAATACAGATAAAATACTTCCTTTTGTTTCACTTGGAGCACTTATAGTGGCATTAACTTTTATGCTTTCTGTTGAAGTGGCAGGTTTACTATTAAAATATTCTTTTATATATGTTGTTCCACCTATTTTATTTTCTCCAACTGTTGCCATATAATTAATACTATTAATATTTACTTCATCTTCTGCTGCATCTTGAAATAAAGCAAATGCTAATCCTGAAAAATAATCTGCAGATGTGTTTTCCCAGAATGGATCTTGACCTTTATTATTTTCATCATAAAGTATATTTTTTGCTAAGTCTTCCAATAATTCTATAGCTTTATCTGTATTTCCTTGTTGATATAATTTGTATGGAATTGAAAATGGATTCCAACAATTTCCTTTTTCTGGATCACGAAAATTTAAAAGAATTATGTTATACCCTCTTTTTTCTAGTTCTTTTGCAGTTCCCTCATATAACTCACCTTTAGGGTCTGTTACAATCATTGATTCTCCTGCTTTTGCCATAACTCTAATAAAAGGGAATGAAATTGCTTGTGATTTACCACTACCAGTTGATCCTATTATCATATTATGATATCCACCAGTATCAAGCCATATTTCTTTACCATTATTGTAAATTGGTATACCACCTTTTGAAATATTATCATCTATTGGTTTAACAACAACAATATTACTAGAATTTTTCATTTCTTTATCTTTACACCAACGTGAATAACCTTTTTCATCTTTTTTACCTAATTCTAAACCCACACCTTTTTCTCTTTCAAAAATTTTTGAAGAAACTCCTGTTAAAATGACAGCTAAAACACCTATATAAACACATATTGTAGCTAATAAATATTTAGGTTGAAAAGCAGGTAACGGATTAAATCCATGAAATGTACCATCATTCGCAAATGATGATAAATTTAATACTAATATTGCTGCAAAATACAAAAGTATTATACTAAATATGAAAAATATTTTTAAATCTTTTGATTCTACTCTAAGTTTTAATTTCATAACAAGCCTCCATACAGACATAAAAAATGCTATATATATATTAACATTTTTTATTTTTTCTTTCAATTAAATTTTATTAGCTTTTTTCTTTTTTGTATTAATTATCAAAAATGTAATACCACCTAACATAAGTGTTGTACCAACAACTACCACTAATGGAACATTATCTATTAGATATTGCATGATTGTCATATTTTTTTTACTTTTATCATAAACAAAAATTATAGGTTTATTAGAAGCATTTTCTCTTGTAATATACCAAGTATGTTTTTTACCAACAATTTTATCAGCATTGGATTGAATTACTTTATAATTACTATTTATATTTATAGTTACTGAATCTAATTCTTCATATACATCGAAACAATAAAATTTATTGCCAGTTAAAATAGAAACCTCATTTTCTTTAGCATCAACTGAAAAGAATTGATAACAAGAATTAGCAATATTTGAATCGCTGTATTTATTTGCCCCAAATTTATAAGAATATTCAATACTATGTACATCATTTTTAAAGATATTTTTTTTATTATATTGTGGAGAAGAGGAATAAAGCTCTTCTTCAGTTGTATCAGTTATTTTTTTTTGATCAGAATAATAGACTAAAATAGGTTTGTTTTCAAACAAATTATAACTATCTAAATCAATATTTGAAATCATGGTCTGTTCAGATATTTTATCATTAAGATTAACGTTATATTCAACAGAACATCCTGTAAATAATAATACTAATAATAAAAATGCAATTTTTCTCATTTTATCACTCCAAAGGTTCATCTAAATATATATAACAATGTATAAATCTTCCGTTGGATCCACCGTGTTCTAATTCTTCAATAGTTGCTTTCTGTTTAGGAGTTATGCATGATTTATTTGGATTAGAGGTACAATTAGATAGCCTTAAACTATTAGGAATAGTATCAGCATCAAGGCCAGCAGAGCCACGACTAGTAGCAGAATCACTATAAATAACATTATTTCCTTCTACTTTTTCTATTATAGCAACATGACCATATTCAACATAAGGCCCCCATTTATATCCCCAGGAAATTATTGCACCTTGTTTTGGAGAACATTTTTCTCCTCTTTCTGGCCAACATCTTTTATAATATCTAGCATCTCCATCATCATTGCAAAAATTACCACCATGTCTATTAGTTGTCCAAGTTCTAACGCCTAATATATTAGTAATTTCTTTTGCTCTATTAGTTGCATACCAAGCACATTCACCAATATATCCAATATTATTTTTACCATAATAGTTTTCATAACTTTCTGTTCCTGGTTGGGTAGATGGTGCTTCTACTCTCATATAAAAACCAGTAGTTGAATCTAACTGCAAACCATCAGAAATAGATTTTTCAATTGAAATATCATCACCAAACAAAGCCTTTAAAATTGCAACATATTCTTGTGGATCAACTTTTTGAGCTTTCTCAAAATCAAATGTAGAATAATATACCTTACCATCTTTCATTATTTTTAAATTAATAACAGAAGCAACTGCTTTTTTAGTACTGTCTGTAACAATACTAGAATCAAAATTATCCTCTACAATTTCATTATTAGAAACATTAACTAATAGTTTTGAAATAATTGTTAAAGCGTAAGCTTTTTTTATTTCATCATTATATTTAGCAGCATCTCTTTCTACAATTGTTTCAACGTATTCACTTAAAGAATATTTCCCAATTACATTTCCTTCCTTGTCTTTTACAGTAATACCTGATGATTGAATACTATATGCAGTATAATTACTTTTATCATCCGCATTATGTGTTGAATAAAAAGATCTGGCTTGACTCATAATTTCATTTGTCATTTGACTTGCTAAGGCTTTTTTTCTTTCGTCAGACAAATTTTTATAATCACAATTATCACAGTTTATATATTTATTTGGAACATAAGTTTCTGTTAGATAATTTTTATACTTTTCTTCAGAAAAATACCACTTCTTTGTATCACCATCTGCATTATCACACGATTTTTCGCTAGTTAAAACACCATTAGAATAAGTTCCACATTCAAACATATTCTTAATTAAATCTTTAGGATCTCCTTTTACAGCTCCATATTTATTTTTTAATTCACTAGAACTACCTATAAATGTACCAGTTTCATCCGTAACTTCTTCATCCTTTGAATCATCCGTTTTTTTATCATCGTCTTCATCAGAGTTATCATCATCTAATTTTTTATCAACTATATCTGGATTAACAACCTTAGAGTAAAAAACAGCAGTATTAGTATAATATCTAACTTTATCTTCATCAACAGTACTTTTATCATAATATTTTTCATTACTCATATAACTATTCATTGTATTTTCAATATTATTAAGATAAACACCCTGATCTGTTTCAAAACCATTTAAAGTTATAGCATTCCATATTCTTTGACCAGTTTCTTCAAGGGCAGTAACTACGTTAGAAATAGCTTGAATAGCGTAAGCAACAGCTAAGACAACCAATAGAATCACTAAAAAATGCATCAAAAATGAAAAGAATCCTATAGCAATTGATAAAAATAAACCTGGATTTTTCTTTATAAATTTTACTATAAGTTTTTGAAAAGATGGTTTATTTTCACTTTTATTTTTCCTACCACCAAATAAATCTTTAAAACGACTACTTTTGCCTGGTGATGTATCAGAGTTTTCACCTGGTACCGAATTAGATCCTAAAGACTGACTTCTATTAGAATTTAATTTGGGTATTTTATTTAAGCCTCTTCGCTTATTTAAAGCACTTGCTAATTTATTATTTCCAAATTTGTTTTTTCCCAAATTATTTTTTAAATTATTTTTATTTAACCCCGGCATTTTATTATTAGAATTTTTGTTATTAACATTATTTATTTTATTAACTGGATTTTTATTATTTTTACTATTTGATAATTTTTCATCTAGTTTGTTTATACCACGATTTGCAAAATTAGAAACAGATGAAGGTTCATTTGCTGTTTCTAATTCTGGAAAATCATCAATTTGTTCTATTTCTTCTGGTACACTTTGTGTACTATCTATTTCATTTAATTCTTGAGGTGATTCTACTATAGAATCATTATCCTCAATGTTTTTTTGATCCATTAGAATCACCTACTTTACTTATATTATAATCCTCCGCCTTCACCAAACGAATCTAATTCTTCATCGGTTACAATTATGTTAATTCGCATTCTTCTATTACCACATACGAATAAAGCTTCACCTTGAGAATATCTTTTTATACTATCTTTTTCATTTTCATTTAAATCTATTAATTTTGATAAATCTTCTACTGCTTGTTTTTTAAGTCCCATTACTAAATAATAAGAAGCATTATCAAATATAGCTTTACCTTGTGTTATAACAGCTGGATCAGTAAAATCACTTGGTTGTTGTGTAATTATTATTGTTCCAGTATTATACTTTCTAGCTCTTCTTTGTATTTGAGCTAAGAATTCAGCTCCTAATGAGTTATTTGAACCTAACAATACATGTGCTTCATCTACTGTAAGAATTGTATCAACACTCTTATCAAGAGTTAAACTCCAAGCATATTTTAAAATATTAAAGAATAAAGCATTTCTAATATTAGTATCTGCATTCATTAATTCTCTTATATTAAATACAATAAAATTAGTAGTTGGAGATATTGTTGTATGCCCATCAAAATAATATCTAAGTTCATTAATAATAGGTCTTACTTTTAACTCCAAGATTTCCATTACATTTCTTTCTTGTGTCTTTTCTGTCATAGACATAAGTTTACCTTTAATAGTTGTATAAACATCTGAGAAAGTCGGGAAATCATTGCTTTTAAATCTAGTAAAATCAGAATTAAAATCTATACCAAATCTTTTATATGTTTCTTGTAGTACTTCACTAAACATATTTACAACATCTTCAGTAATACTAGGATCATAATATTTTAAAAATGCCTTTACTGTTTGTATAGTTCTAGTTAAAACAGTATATCCTAGTCCTTGAGCCATTTCTTCTTCATCTGCATCAACTACTACTTCAAGTGGATTGATCATTCCATATTCTCCACCTTTTCCTAAATCAATGAAATCACCATCATATTTTTTAGTCATTTCTTCAAGTTCGCCTTCTGGATCTATCATTACTAACTTAGAACCATTACGTAAGTGAGATCTTATCATTAATTTAGCAGCTGTACTTTTACCACTACCAGATGTACCAAGTATAATTAAATTTGCATTGTTTCTATTATTTTCTTTTTTTATCTTATATAAGAATTGATTAAATAATATTACTCCTCCAGAAAAATCCACGCCAAGTAAAGTAGATAATCCTGGGTCTTTTATACTATCAAATATAAATGGATACATTGCAGCAATTGTTGGAGAAGGAATAGGAGTTCCTATTCTATCTTCAATTTCTTGCTTTGGATAAATAGGGATTATAGATTTTAATACCTTTTCTTGCTCAAATCTTAAAGGAATAGCTCTCATTTCCATAGCTTCTAAATAATTTTTTACTTGTAATTTTTTAGCTACTAAATCATCTTGTGAATCAGCAGTAACCATTATGTGCATTTGAAAATCATATATTTTTGATTGTGTAGAAGCAAGCATTGTAATAAATTGTTCCAAAGATTCATAATCAAGTCTTATTCTTTCTTGTAACGTTTTATCATTTTCTTGTTGATATCTTACTTTTAAATCTGCGATTTCCTTATTTATCATTTTACTTATTACACTAAATGGAAGTGGAATATGTTTTATAACGATTTTTATTCCAGATAAACTCGTTAATTGAGATAAAAATCCAGGATCTATAAATTTTGGATATGATATTACTGTAAGTATAGTAGAATATTTATCACTAATTATAAAATCAGATGCTCTATATTCTAAGCCTTTTGGCGCTATTTGTTGACGTATATCCATTAACTCATCACCGTCCCTAGTGTAGTTGTTTGTCCACCATTTAAGAAATTATCAAGTATAATTCTTAAATCATCATTACTTGTTTGTTTAGACATTAATCCTGCATTAGCAAAATAAGAAATCAAATTTTTAATTCTTTTTTGTATTATTTCAGTATCTTTATGTTTAAATAATAGATAATATTCTGTATCAACAACGTTGTTAGTAACAAACATATTAGCTTTATTTATATCACTAATAATTAATTGTCTTTTTTTAACATCTGAAGTTGAATTATATAGAAGTTGTAATTGAGATAAATACAAGTTTATATCAACTGGTCTATCTGCAACTACAATCCAGAATTCATAATCTATCATATTATAAACATCTTTTAAATTATTAATTACCATATCTTGCATTTCTTGTTCCATTATAAAGATATTTCTTGGTTCTATTTTTACACCTGTAACTCTTTCTTTATTATTAAGAATAATTTCACCATTTACAATATCTCTAACAGGAATATCATCTGCAGTATATTTACTTTTTATTGTTTTCGCCATCGTTTACACACCAACCTTTCCAAACGAATTTTTGTCTTGTTGTATAAAATTCTATTAATGATTTAATCATTGTAAGAACATTGTGATAATTTGGTATTGGGAATACCAGAAAGCTACACACTAATCCAGGAATTAGTGTTATTATTGCTGCTACCATATTTTCAACAGGTAATATTAATAACAGTAGTAGCGTAGCTGATATTCCACAAGAAAATAATATTAAATCAAATTTATTAAATAAACCAAATATTAACATTGATTTTTTTGAATTAGCTGGTATTAAAAAATTATTATTCATTTATCTTTTCCCCTTTTAATTATAGACTTTTGCTTTAGCATTATTATTCTCCTATTAATCATTCGAATCTGTTTCTGAATTATTTATTTTATTTTGTAATTCTGCTTGTTTTTTTACAGCTTCCTTATATTTTTCTTGCGGTGACTCATCGTAATGATAGAATCTATCTCTTTGTCCCTTTTCACTATCTATAGTTTTGATATTTAAATCAATTGAAGAAATAATATCTCTTACTTCACTTTCTTCTTTTTTAGCTTTTTCTAATTTTTCAATTTCAGAAATTAAATTTTGATTCTCATCATATTCTTGTTGCGATTTATTTAATTCTGTTTCATATGAATTTAAATTTATTGACTTTAATCTCTCATCATTATTTTTATTTAAATTTTCATATGCTGCAATATTTCTTTCTATTTTCTTTCTATTTTGAACAGATTCAGTTGTCTCAGTTTTTACCAAAGAAGTTTTTCCTGTTGATTGATCATACACTAGTTCTTCCTTATATACAGGCCTATAATCGCTTAAATCATTCTTTAATTTTTCCAATTTAGAGTTGATTCGCTTAGCCTGATTTTCAAATTTTGCATACTCATTTTTTGCTTTTTCATATGCTGCCCGTGTATTTGAAATATTAGAAGCTAATGTTCCAGCATTATCAACTGCATTTCTCTTAATTTCACTTAAATTAGCACTACTAGTGTCAATACCAAGTGCCCTAAGATTTTTATCTGCATCAATCGATTTTTGCTGTGCTATATTTAATTCCGATTCGTAGTGTCTTCTATTTGCATATGCAGTTTTTAAGGCTTCACGTGGTTCCTTGACATTTTCCTTTGCTTTTTTACCATGTGACATAATAAACCCACTTGGAGTAAATCTATTCAATTCATTACCAGTAAGATTTTTATATTCTTGATTCATAGATTTGCCAAAAGAACCTTTAGGATCTTTAAAGCCATGCCTTAATCCGCCAAGTCCGCCTAACAAAGCACCTCTCACTGGAGCACCAGCCTCTTTACCAGCTTTTAGGCCTGCTAACGTTCCTCCTGCCAAGCCAGACATAGCGCCTACAGTTTTCCCTGCTAATTTACCCCCTACAGCTTGTTCACCAATTTTTTTAAATGGATTAAGTTGCATTTTTCCGTCCAAGCTTATTCCTGTTATATCTTGAATAAGTTTTGGAAATTGTTTTGCAAACATCAATGCACCTATTATTATAAATATTATTACAAAAGGATTGTCAATTGGATTACCATTAAAGTCTTTTAATGCAGGTTGTGTAGCAACTTGTTGTATTATAAATATCGCAAAGAAAATTGCTATTAATCTTATAAATAAATCAGCATATGTCTTACCAACATTAGACAACCATTTTTTAAATATTCCTTCTCCTTTAATAGGATCAATGTATGAAATAATAGGAATTGGAGCAATTAATCTTAAGAAATATAACTTTATAATTCTTACTGCAACATCCATACAAAAACTAAGTAATACAAGTGCAGCAAATGCACCACATATAGTAGATATTATGAACTTATAATCGAATGCAAATATATCCCCTTTTTTAATTCTTAATAGAAAGTCAAGAAGTGCATTTGTATCCTGATGTTCCACTATATAATCCATTTGACTATTGGCATCCGTTCCTACAGTTGAATTATCAGTTGCAACATCATCTGTATATCCAGCACCTTTAAGATCACATGTAGCTGATGGTTTAGAACCTTCTATATATCTAGAATATGAACGACACCCTGTCAAATTTGGATTAGTACTAGTACTATATAAAATATCATTGTTTGGAACTACAAATGCCGAAAATAATGGAAATGATATCGTACTAGAATTTTTTACATTTTTACCAACAGAACCTATTATTAATTTAGGTACTGTATTATTATCTACAATCTTTTGTTGCAATTCCATTGCTTTATCAAATAAAAATTGGTATGAAACAAGCAAAACCAAAGCAACTGCAATATTTTGAATTAACTTTGAAAATCCCTTGCTTTTATCTGTCATTGCATCAGGATTAACTATGTAATTCAAAAAAGAAAGTGATAATTTAAATATCATAAAAATACTTAAAATTACAGTAATTCTATTTGCAAATGCAGCTAATGAAGTATTATCAAAAATTTGTACACTTGATATTTGAAATATTAAATCATATAAACACTCAATTAACCACACTACTACTTTATCTATTGCAGCAAAAAGTCCTCTAATAACACCTAAAAACCAGCTCATTTGCATCCCTCTATTTCATTTTTTCGAAAATTAATCTATCTTACATCATTATAACATAAGTATATCTTTTTTTAAACATATTTTTTCTAAAAACAAAAAAACTTCAAAAATGAAGTTTTAATATTTAATTTTATTGTTTAGAAGCTTTTTCACCGCAATTACTTTCTGGACCGTTTATAAATTTACAAGCACAATTCCAAATAGTAGCTTTATCTGCTGGTGCTATTATATTTAATAGAATTTTAACCACAAATACTACTAAGAATACTAAAGCTGCAGAAATTAGTCTCTTTATAAACAATTGTTGGCCTTTTTTGATTTCGTCTTCCTTACTAGCTACAACTGCTTTTCCTAAATCAAGCATACCAAATACAATCAATAATACTGGAATTGCAATTTGTATTATCAAAATAATAGTCGAAACAAGTGTTTGTACAGAAGCAATATCACCACCACTACACCAGTTTGTATTTGCTAAAATTTGAATTAAATCCATTTTCTTTTCCTCCCTTACTAAAAATATAATACTTTATTTGCCTTTTTTTGTCAATATTTAATATATTGAATACACAACATTTACATTATTTTATAACGTATGGCTCATTTTCACTACCATCACCAGACGAAATAGTTAAATGTGAATTTAAATAGATGACTGGTCTAATTCCATTTTCTTTTGAAGCTTTATAATAGTAAACACCATTTTCATCTATTGCATATACATCATATGTATTTTCATAATAAGCATTTAATGTCCAGTTAGTTCCACCTAACTCGCTCATATAATTATAATTAACACATTGTGGGTCATCAAAATGTTTGCATGTTGACTCTAAACTAGCCTTTGCATAATCATCAACATTCAAAAGTCCAATATGACTTTTCATAGTTTTCCCACATAAGTCAACACTTGAAATTAAAGCACCTTCTTTTATTGAATCAACACACCAAGTCGCATCAACTAAATATTTTTTTAATTTTGCGGATATTACACTATTTTTTTCATACATTTCCTTTAAGTATACACTTATTCTACTAGTGTCATATACATTCTTACCATAATTAGTTTCTTTTTCTAGGTTATATCTATCATCCCATACAGCTTTTTCTAATTTTTCATTAATTAAATACATTTTAATACCATTATCATCTATTTTTACAATTCTCCAAGTTTTGCCATCAAATTTAACATAATTGTTTATATACTCACCTTTAAAAATATATTCATTACCAACAGAGTATAAACCAGAATCAGATGTAACTACATTTTGTGTTAATTCACTATAAAGTGTTTTTGTATTATAATTATCACATTTCAAAATCGGATTATATAAATAATCATCTCCATTTTTTACAACTTCAACAGTTGCTGTACATTTATCCTTAGAATATAATTTACTTAATTCTTTTATATAATTTCCTTCAACTAAAGTAGAATCTGTAACGCTTACAGTTCCATCTGTTAAAGGTAATTTATCAGAATTATCTTTATAATACTTTTCAGCAGCATTAACTAATTTATCTTCTAATTGTGAATAACTTTTAATCCCACCACTTGTTAAACTAGCAATCAATACAATCAATAATATAAATAAAACCATTCCACCTGCAGCAATTACAATAAAAGCTACATTTTTGTTTCCCTTAAAAAACTTATTAGCTACATTATCTAACATAAAAACCTCCTAAATAAACACATATATTATATCAATAAAAACATCAATTTACAACTATATTATTCTAAATAGGAAAAGGTTAAAAATGGTTAAACCAAAAAGTTCAACAATAAACGCTAGTAAAAGTGCATTTACAAAAGCATCTTTATTATCAATTAAACTTTTTCCGTTGTCTAATACTTTATGTCTACCACCTTTTTTAATTATTTCAGGCTCACTAGAATTATCTATATTATAATTGCTTAAAATTTGTTCCTTAAACTTTTCTAACTCAGAAATCTTGTTTGAATTCATATCTGATTGTATTGTTGCTTCATTTTCATCGCTAAAGAATATATTAGTATTTTTCAAAAAGAATTCTCTAACATTATCCATTATATTATTTTTATCAGATAAATTAATAATAGATTGTAATTTAATTAAAAATATCCTTAATTCATTAACATTTCCATTATAATATCTTAATTCATGTTCAATATAATCGCAAACACTAGATTCAATTTGATCTAGTGTTTTTCCATGAGAAGTCCCAAAAAGTAATATATTATTACCATCATATTGAATAACAAAATTATTATTAAAAATGGTTATAACATAAACATTCTTCATATTAATCACCTATTTTAAATATTTAAGTTCTCCCATTTGAGAAGTTGGAATAAATCCTGGTTTGGAATTTATAACATCTGGGATTCTATTTACAATTGCAGCACATGTAAGTTCAACAGTAGAAGGTCTAGTAATAACTAAATTAGTATTTGGCTCTCCAAAAATTGTCCAATCATTTTTATCACAATCTTCATCAGAGTAAACCTTACCAATACATTCTGTTTCCAAAACTATTCCTTCTTCAGTTTCTGTTGTTACAACAGCACTCATTCCAGTTGCCATACCTGAGGCAACAACCATATTCAATGTAGAAGATTCTATATCCTTACCACAAGTTATAGGAACACATTTCTGAGTTTGATTTTTAACAGTTAAACCAAGTTTGTCACATAGCCATCCATTTACATTCCACATATAAGAAGGTAAAAACTCACCAGCATTGATTAATTTTTTTCTTTCTTCATCACTAATATTATCAACAGAAGCAACTTGTTTATCGAATTCATCTAAAGTTAAACCTGCTCCATGGGCTTTAGCTAAAGCAATACCATAATCTTCAACATTATATGAAGAACTACCTTTAATTTTAGTAATTTTATGAGTTGAGCCAGCCAATGTTGATATTAAATTTCCCCAGAATGCATCTTGATAACCACTACCTGTAATAGTACAATTATTTTCTTTAGCAAGTTTATCAATTTTATCTGTTAAAACTGGTGAAGAATTAAATGGATAAAATGCTTCTTCACAAGTTGTAATAGCATTTATTCCAAGTTTTGCACACAATAAAAGTGCGTCTGCTACATCCTTCATTAAACTCATTGTTGTAATAATACATACATCTGGCTTTTCTCTTTTTAACATTTCTTCTGCATCATCAACAGATGTAATATTTACTCCTATTTCTTTTCCACCAATAATATCAGAAATATCTTTTCCAATAATAGATGGATTAATATCAACCGCACCAACTATAGAACCACCATTTTCTATAACATATCTCATAGTATAAACTGACATTTTACCGCATCCATACTGAACTACTTTAACATTATTCATTTTATCCCTCCTAATTATAATTATAAATGTTTTTTTTTAATCTAACAATATATTATTAAAAAAACAAACAACTTTATACAAAAAAATGTAAATAGAAATTTATTAATACATTTGTATTTCAAACTACAATATAGTATAATTATTTTAGTACAAGGAGGAATAAGGTGGAAAATATAATAGAAGTTAAAGATTTAACAAAAGAATACAAAAATATAAAAGCTGTAGATAATTTATCCTTTGAAGTAAAAAAAGGTGAAATACTTGGATTGTTAGGTCCAAACGGAAGTGGCAAAACCACAACTATAAATTGCATATTATCATTATTAAATTATCAAAATGGAAGCATAAAAATTCTTGGTAAGGAAATGAAACCAGATGAATATGAATTAAAAAAGCAAATAGGTGTCGTATTTCAAGAAGTAGCTGTTTTTGAAGAATTAAATGTTTATGATAACATAGATTATTTTTGCGGTTT